>ERZ894232.67-NODE-67-length-138733-cov-13.564509_pt1 | contig 138733 bp, 115 predicted proteins | sample MGYA00380296_ERZ894232 | MGnify/ENA primary metagenome ERZ894232 (study PRJEB32331, sample SAMN06328433) | human gut metagenome | biome: human gut microbiome; feature: stool | host: Homo sapiens | collected 2014-08-14 ...
CTACACAGAGTAGATCGTCGGCAGCGTCAGATGTGTATCAGAGACGGGGGCGCAGGGGGTAATTATAGAAGGAATCGAGCCAAGCGGAAAAACGCTTGAAGGTCCTCCAGGCTGCCCGCGCCGCTTTTGCTTCTCTTTCCTGCCCGGAGGGCCTGGCGCACAAAAGCGGAATAAACTGGGTAAAATGGAAAATCCCGGGCAAATGCGGGAAGGAAGAAGCTAAAGAATACTCTTGTTTTTCTGTCGGATTTTGGGCACAAGTCAACGACGCGACTTGGCTCTCCCAGGGCGCGGCCGCCTATTTGTCGAGCGACGAAAAGCGTCTTCCGAGCTTGGCCGCTTGTGAGCCCCTACGACAACCCTCTACCGTGTGCTTGAACACCACGTAAAAAACAAGACTATGAAAAACACCACCGTTTCCGTGCCCTTCATGCTGCTGGGCATTGTGTTCTGCGTCTGCCTCATCGCCGCCAACCTGTTGGAAACCAAAATTATTCAGATCGGTTCCCTGACCATCACGGCGGGCTTTCTCATCTTTCCCGTTTCCTACATCATCAACGATTGCATCGTCGAAGTATGGGGCTTCCGCAAAGCCCGCCTCATCATCTGGACGGGCTTCGCCATGAATTTTTTAATGTTGGCCCTGTTTCAGGTAGCCGTAGCGCTGCCCGCCGCCCCATTCTGGGAAGGCGAGGCCGCGTTTCGTTTTGTGTTCGGGCTGGCTCCGCGCATTGCCGCAGCCAGTCTGCTGGCCTTTCTGGTGGGCTCTTTCCTCAACGCCTATATCATGAGTCGCATGAAAATCGCCAGCGGGGGCCGAAATTTTTCGGCCCGGGCCGTGCTCTCCACTGTGTTTGGCGAAAGCGCGGATTCCCTGATTTTTTTCCCCATCGCCTTCGGGGGACTCATGCCTGCGGAAGAATTGGTCAAACTGATGGTTATCCAGGTCGTGGCCAAGACGCTGTATGAAATCGTCGTGCTGCCCGTGACCATCCGCGTGGTAGCAGCGCTCAAACAGCTCGAGCAGACCGACGCCTACGACGAACATATTTCATACAGCATTTTGAAAATACGGGAGCTGTGAGTTCCTCGCCAAAAGGGAAGAATGACTTATGAAGACAAAAGAAGGCGGGCAGGGGACGGCACGCATCGATGAAGGACTGAGCCTGCTCGGAGGAGAAACCTGTTACCGGGTGGATTATGCCCCGGAAGTGTTGGAAAGCTTCGCCAACAAACATCCGGACAACGATTACTGGGTACGTTTCCGTTGTCCTGAGTTTACCAGCCTGTGCCCCATCACAGGCCAACCCGATTTTGCCGAAATCCGAATCGCGTATCTGCCGGACCGGCGTATGGTGGAGAGCAAAAGCCTCAAACTCTATCTTTTCAGCTTTCGCAATCACGGAGATTTTCACGAAGATTGCGTCAATATCATCATGAAGGATCTGATCCGGCTTATGGACCCCAAGTACATTGAGGTCGAGGGGATATTCACGCCGCGCGGCGGCATTGCCATCTGGCCTTATGCCAACTATGGCCGCGCGGGTACCCGCTATGAGGAACTGGCTTCTTTTCGTCTGCGCGAACACGGCTTGAATCGGGCGGACGCGTAGAACACTGACGGACGAAAAAGAATGCGGAGACGACATAAAGCCCCCGGTCGCGCGCGGCCGGGGGCTCTTTTCGCTCTTGTCGGAGTTTGGGAAAATGGCGGAGGCGTATAGGGGTCGAACCTACCGATGACCTCTCGGCCATCCACTGGTTTTGAAGACCAGGCGCCACACCGGTGACGATACGCCTCCCGAAAAAAACATCATACACGCGGGGCGGGGTGATGACAAGCGACGGCGCGTCGCTGTTCCGCCCGCGCGCCGTCGGTAATGTGAAAAGGCGTAATTGATCTGGAAAAGTCGGGTCGTCGGCAAGAAAGGCCCCATCACGTCATTGTCAAACGCCACTGGAGGCATTACAACTGAAAAAAATTGTCCGCCGGAAAATCCTATACCCCGGCCTCTGTTTATTTCCCGTTCCGTCGGGGTTTACGATCGACACCATCAGGCAGCCACGGAGGCAGCTTTGAACCAATTTTCCCGCAACCTCCTGCTCTGGGTGATCATCTCGCTGGCGATGGTCGTCCTCTTCAATTTGTTCAGCCAGCCCTATTCCCAACAGGCGTCCCTGGCCTACAGCGATTTTCTGGCCCAGGTGGACCGCGGGGATGTGAAGGAAGTGAGTATTCAGGGGCAGGTCATCAAGGGCAAGACGCAAAACGACACGTCCTTTCAGACCTACGCCCCGGACGATCCCGGTCTGGTGGATCATCTGCTTGAACGCAAGGTGATCATCAAGGCCGAGCCGCCCGAAGACCCGCCTCTGCTCATGACCCTGCTTATTTCGTGGTTCCCCATGCTGCTGCTCATCGGGGTGTGGATTTTCTTCATGCGCCAGATGCAGGGGGGCAGCGGCAAAGCCATGTCCTTCGGCCGTTCCCGAGCGCGCATGATTACCCAGGAGCAGGGCCGCGTCACCTTTGCCGACGTGGCGGGCGTGGATGAGGCCAAAGAGGAACTGGCCGAAGTGGTCGAGTTTTTGTCCAATCCGCGCAAGTTTACCCGCCTGGGCGGCCGCATTCCCAAAGGCGTGCTGCTCGTCGGCCCTCCGGGCACCGGCAAGACGCTGTTGGCCCGCGCCGTGGCGGGCGAGGCCGGGGTGCCCTTCTTTTCCATCTCGGGGTCGGACTTTGTGGAAATGTTCGTGGGCGTGGGCGCCTCGCGCGTGCGCGATCTGTTCACTCAGGGCAAGAAGAACGCGCCCTGCCTCATCTTCATCGACGAAATCGACGCCGTGGGCCGCCAGCGCGGCGCGGGCCTGGGCGGAGGTCATGACGAGCGGGAACAGACTCTCAACCAGTTACTGGTGGAAATGGACGGCTTCGAGTCCAACGAGGGCGTCATCCTCATTGCGGCCACCAACCGGCCCGACGTGCTGGACCCCGCCCTGTTGCGCCCCGGCCGTTTCGATCGCCAGGTGGTGGTGTCCACCCCCGACCTGCGCGGCCGTCAGCGTATTCTTGAGGTGCACACCCGGCGCACCCCGCTGGGCAACAATGTCAATCTTGAGGTTCTGGCCAAAGGGACGCCCGGTTTTTCCGGCGCGGACCTTGAAAACCTGGTCAACGAGGCCGCTCTGCAGGCCGCCAAACTGAACAAGGACCGTTTGGACATGGCGGACTTCGAGTACGCCAAGGACAAGGTGCTCATGGGCAAGGAACGGCGCAGCCTCATCCTCAGCGACGACGAAAAGCGCATCACCGCCTATCATGAGGCCGGTCACGCCTTGGCCGCCAAGATGCTGCCCGGCACCGACCCCATTCACAAGGTGTCCATCATCCCGCGCGGCCGCGCCCTGGGCGTGACCATGCAATTGCCCGACGAAGATCGGCACGGCTATTCCCGCACCTTCCTGCGCAATAATCTGGTGGTGCTCCTGGGCGGTCGCGTGGCCGAGGAACTGGTCATGAACGAAATGACCACGGGTGCGGGCAACGATATTGAGCGGGCGTCGAAAATGGCCCGCAAGATGGTGTGCGAGTGGGGTATGAGCGACGCCATCGGCCCTCAGGCCATCGGTGAGCACGAAGAAGAAGTGTTTCTGGGCCGCGAGTGGGGGCACTCGAACCAGATCAGCGAGGAAACCGCGCGTCTGGTGGATGCGGAAATCAAACGCTTCATGGAAGAGGCGCGGCAGCGCTGCCGCAAGATTCTGGAAGAGAACCTGGATTCCCTTCACGCCATCGCCGCCGCCTTGTTGGAACGCGAAACCATCACGGGCGACGATATCGATCTGCTGATCCAGGGCAAACCGTTACCCCCTTTCGATCCGGAGCGCCCCGAACCTGCCCCGGTCCGGCCCGCAGAGGACCGGCCGACGCCTTCGGACGACGGCGCCACCTTTACGCTGCACTCCGAAAGCGACGTGGCGCCCGAAAGCTCCGAGGGGCCGGACAATGCCGCGCAGGAAAAGACGAAGGGGGGCGAAACGGACGGGAAGACGGACGAGCCGGAGCTGCCGGAGACTCCGCAGGAAAAAGAGAAAAAGGAAGGCGATATCCTGGGTGATAGCGGAGCTCAGGCCGGACTGGATAACAACTTCGGGCGTGAAATGCCGCCGGAAGACGACAAAACGGATCACCGTTGATGAGTTTGCCGCAGCCTGTATGGACCATTCGGGGCGGGATCGTGGATCCCGCCCCGCCTTTGTCGGAGAATACGACCTCCTTCAACTCCGTTGCTCCATATCGGATATGGGGCATCGTCAATGTGACGCCCGATTCTTTCTATGACGGAGGTCGTCACCCCACGCCGGAAACGGCTTTGGCCCACGCCCGCGCCCTGACCGCCCAGGGGGCGGCGGTGCTGGATGTGGGGGGGGCATCTTCCCGACCGGGCTCGGTCGATGTGGATGCCGATGAGGAAGCGGCCCGCGTGTTGCCCGTGGTCCGGGGGCTGCTGACCGATCGGAAGGCCGCCGGAGGCGCTTCGGGCTCCGCCCCCTTTCCCCTGATTTCCGTGGACACCTGGCGGGCCGACGTGGCTGAAGCCGTGCTGGAGGCCGGGGCCGATATCCTCAACGATATTTCCGCCTGCGCCTGGGAACCGCGTCTGGCCGAGGTTGTGGCGGCGCGGCGGCCCGGTTACGTGCTTATGCACTGCCGGGGGCGGCCCGGGCACATGCAGGACGCGCCGCGTTACGCGGATGTGGTGGACGAGGTCGCGGCCTTTTTCGAGCGTCGTATGGCCGCTCTGATCCGGGCCGGACTGCCTGAAACCAATATTGTGCTGGACCCCGGCATAGGCTTCGGCAAAACTCTGGAACACAATCTGGTGCTGTTGGCCCGGACCGAGCGTTTGCTTGAGCTGGGGCGGCCCCTGCTCCTGGGGTTGTCGAACAAGTCGCTGTTCGGCGACTTGTTCAGACTGGGGCGGGACGAGCGGGGCGACTGCACGGCCGTGTGCACCGCGTTGCTGGCCGAACGGGGCTATCTCCATCACCGGGTGCATGACGTGGCGGCCGCGCGGCGCGCGCTGACTCTTGTGCGCGCCGTCGGCCCGTTATAGGATGTCTCCCATGTTGGAATGGAACCAGATTCCTTTCGGCTGGCGGGAAGCGCTTGATATCGCGGTGGTGGCGTTTCTGTTCTACCACGTTATCCGCTTTGTGCGCGGCACGCGGGCCATGGCCGCGATCAACGGGCTGTTCGTGCTGCTCGTGCTTTACGTCGTGGCCCAGATGGTGGGCCTGCTCACCTTGGTCTGGCTTCTGGAAAACGTGTTCGGGTCTCTGTTCCTGGTCATTGTGGTTCTTTTTCATCAGGATATCCGGCAGGCCCTGTCCAGCATGAGCTTGCGTTCGTTGTTCCGACGCCGGACCGGCGGACACGAGGAACTGATCCGCACCCTGGCCCGTACCTGCTGCGATCTCGCGGCCAAGCGCATCGGCGCGATCATCGTCGTCGAAATGACTGTGCCCTTGGGCGACATGATGGAAAAGGGCGTTAAAATCGACGGTCAGGTATCCGAGGATTTGCTGTCCACCATCTTTTTTCCCAACACCGCCCTGCACGACGGCGCGGTCATCGTCAATCTGTCCGGCCGCGTGGTGGCTGCGGGTTGCGTGTTGCCTTTGGCTCAGGTGGCCCGCCAGCATTTCGGCACCCGGCATCGGGCCGCTCTGGGCATTACCGAGGTCAGCGACGCCGTGGCCCTGGTGGTTTCGGAAGAGCGGGGCGAGGTGACTATGGCCCAGGACGGGCGGCTGTCCAACCCGCTTAATTATGAACGCCTGGAACGGATTTTGACCAATGTCCTCAGTCACTGAAAGCCACTGGCAGACCGTCAAATATATCCTGCTCTCGCTGCTGCTGGCCGTGGGCCTGTGGTATGTGGTCATCGGCAGCGCTCAGGTGGAAGCCCAGTTCGACCTGCGGGTGGATTATCGGGGCCTGCCTGAAGGGTTGGTTGTGCGCGACGGTATGGTCAACCGCATTTCCGTACGACTGCGCGGACCGGGCGAGCTTCTGCGCGGCCTGCATTCGCGCGATCTGGCGTATACCGTGGATCTGTCCGAGGTGAAGAAGGGGGCCAACGTGCTGCCCCTCAGCGTGGACAGCTTGACGGATCTCAAGTCCTACGAGGTGGTGGACGTTTCGCCCAGCCGTCTGGTGCTGGAGGTGGACGCCCTGACCGAACGCGTGCTGCCGCTGGAAGTGAACATCGCCCCCTTGCCCGACGAGGCGCCCCTGCGTCTGACCAATGTGCTGCTCGAACCTTCCTTTGTGACGGTCAAGGGACCGGAAAGTCTGGTCAAACCGCTGGAGCATTTGTCCGTATCCTTTGATCCCAATCAAGATATGGATGAGGGCACCCGGGCCATGAACGTGGCTGTCGCCGGGCCGGATCAGGTGGATATCACTCCGCCCGTAACCACCTTGCGCTATACCCTGGCTCTTAAAACCGCGGAATTGGAACTGCGCCGCGTGGTTCAGCTCGACGCCGAGGCCCGCGCCCGTTACGACGTCAAGCCCCGCTCCGTGTCTCTCGGCGTGGAAGTCCCCGAAGGCAGGGTGCGGGACGCCGAATACCAGGCCGCCATCCGGGTGGTGGTGCGGCCGCCGCAACTGACCACGCCCGGCTCCGGCGCCGAGGCCCCCGTGCTGGTTGTGCTGCCCGCCGGGGCCCGCCTGGTCCGGGTGTCGCCTTCAACCGTGACCATTACTCTGAAGCCGGAGGTCGCCCCTGCCGAAAACGAGGGCGACGCCTCGGACGAAGACCCGGACTCGGCCCATGCTGCGGCCTCTGCCCCTGCCGCTTCGCCCGTTTCGGAGCCGGAACGCCGACAGGACGGAGAGCGCGTGGACAGTTCCGCCCGTCTGCCTCTGTCGCCGGTTCCGGCCATGCCGGTTCCGGACGCGTCGCGGGCCGCTCTTTCTCTTTCTTGACTCCGACAGTGCGAGGAAAAGCCATGCACCAGCGTCTTTTCGGCACCGACGGCCTGCGCGGCCATGTCAACGCTTATCCTCTGACCGCCGATATGGCCCTGCGGCTGGGGTTGGCGGCGGGTACCCTGTTCCGCGACGGCCAGCGCCGCCACAAGGTGATCATCGGCAAGGACACGCGTCTGTCGGGCTACGTGTTCGAATCCGCGCTTACCGCCGGACTGTGCGCGGCGGGCATGGACGTATTCCAGGTGGGACCGCTGCCCACCCCGGCCATAGCGTTTCTGACCCGCAATATGCGGGCCGATCTGGGGGTGGTTATTTCCGCCTCGCACAATCCCTACGACGACAACGGCATCAAGTTTTTCGATCGCGACGGGTTCAAGCTGCCGGACGAAACCGAGGACCGCATGGCCGACCTGGTGCTCGACGCGGGCCACGCCTGGGAATACCCGCCCTCGGACAAGGTGGGGCGGGCCTATAAAATCGTGGACGCGCCGGGCCGCTACATCGTATATCTCAAGAACAGCTTTCCCCAGGATCTTACCCTGGAAGGGCTGCGGGTGGTCATCGACTGCGCCAACGGAGCGAATTACAAGGTGGCCCCCCTGGCTCTTGAGGAACTGGGGGCCGAAGTCGTCCGCCTGGGGACCGCGCCCGACGGTCTCAATATCAACCGCGACTGCGGTTCGCTCCACCCCGAGGCCATGCAGGCCAGGGTACGCGAAACCCGGGCCGATATCGGCCTTGCCCTGGACGGCGACGCCGACCGCCTGATCGTGGCCGATGAAACGGGCCGGGTGCTGGATGGGGACCAGATTATGGCTCTGTGCGCCGACGACCTCATGCAGCAGGGGCGTTTGCGCGGCAATCTGCTGGTGGCCACGGTCATGAGCAATATGGCCCTGGAATTGTTCATGGCCGAACGGGGGGGGCGGCTGCTGCGCACCGCCGTGGGCGATCGCTACGTGGCCGAGGCCATGCGCGCCCATGACGCCGCCCTGGGAGGGGAACAGTCGGGGCATCTTATTTTCCGCGATTACAGCACCACGGGCGACGGCCTGCTGGCCGCGCTCCAGATATTGCGCGTCATGCGCCAGCGCGGGCGGCCTCTGTCCGAACTGGCGGATCAATTGAGACTGTTCCCGCAAAGCCTGATTAACGTCCGAGTGCAGCGCAAGATTCCCTTTGAGGAATGCGAGGCTTTGCAGCAGGCGCAACACGAAGCGGAAGCCGAATTGGGCGGCCGGGGCCGGGTGCTTTTGCGCTATTCCGGCACGGAAAATTTGTGCCGGGTTATGGTGGAAGGCGAGGATGCGGAGCGCGTGCGTCGCCTCGCCCGTCGTCTGGCGGACGCGGCAGAGGCCTCGCTGCGTTGAGCCGAGCCCCGGGAGATGCGCCGACCGTTTGGTCTAGTCAGGTTGCTTTAGCCTTTGCGGGCCTGTATAGTCGCCTCATCAAGACGTGTTCTTCGTCGTCCGCTCCACTCCGTGGCTTTCGTGGAGGCGATGCGGTAAAGAAAGCCGTAAGTGCAGGAGTGCCCCTATGAATATTCGTAAGGTCGTCATCCCCGTGGCGGGGTGGGGGACGCGTTCGCTACCCGCCAGCAAGAACATTCCCAAGGAGATGCTGCCCATCTTCAACAAGCCGGTTATCCAGTACGTGGTGGAAGAGGCGATGGTGTCGGGCATCAAAGACGTCATCTTCGTCACCAACCGCGATAAAAGCGTTATCGAGGATCATTTTGACTACAACCTCCAGCTTGAAAACGTGCTCGAACGGGCCGGCAAGCTGGATTTGCTGGCTCAAGTCCGCTTTGTGGCCGAAATGGTCAACATCATGGCCGTGCGCCAGAAAAAGCAGTTGGGGCTGGGGCATGCCGTGCTGTGCGCCGAAAGCCTGGCGGCCAATGAGCCCTTCGCCGTCATGGTGGGCGACGATCTCATCTTCGGCGACGTGCCCGGCGTACGCCAGCTTATGAAGGTGGCCGAGGCCGAGGACAAGCCCGTCATCGGCGTCATGGAGGTTCCTCCGGACAAGGTCAATAAATACGGCATCGTGGCCGGTCGCGACCGGGGCGACGGCGTGTACGAGATCACGGATATGGTGGAAAAGCCCGCCGTGGGCGAAGCGCCGTCCAATCTGGCCATTATCGGCCGCTATGTGCTGACGCCCGACATCTTCGATCACATCCGTTCCGTTCCCCCCGGGCACGGCGGTGAAATCCAACTTACCGACGCCATGCGTTCCCTGGCCCGCGAACGCGGCATGTTGGCAATCAAAATGCAGGGCGAGCGTTTCGACGCGGGCGATTGGGGGGACTACCTCATCGCCAATCTTCATTTCGCCCTGGAAGAAGAACATCTGCAACCGCAACTGCTGGCCCGGCTGCGTGCCATGCTGGACGCTTATCCCCAGGTTCCGGCCAAGGCGGCCGACGCTTGAAGATCGGTTCGGCCGCGCGGGGGGAGCCGCTCCCCCCGCGGAGCGTCGTTTTCGCCTTGTCGACGGCCCGGTTTCAGACGGTCCGTCGCTTGCGGCGCGGTTTCCGGGCGGCGCGGACTTGCGTCTCCGTGGTATTATCTGCATTCACACCGTTTTTGTATTCGCCGGGCTTGCCATAAGGTTCAATCTGTGTCATAACGATTCTGCGGCGCGTTTTTGTTCATCTTTGCGTCGTATAGCACATTTTTTGCATAATCCCGCGTTAGTAGCCGGGATCACTGTTTGAAAGGCGTTCGACCGCGGGGGTTCCGATGGTGAACGCCGTTTTCCGACGCCGGGCGTATTCCCCCGGAAACGCCCAGGACTTCACCTGTCATCACTTTCGGGGAGCAACGGCGCGTATGGCTCTGGAACTCAAGCAGCAACTCAAGCTCAGCCAGCAACTGCTTATGACGCCTCAACTGCAGCAGGCGATCAAGCTTTTGCAATTATCGCGCCTGGAGTTGATGGAAACGGTCCAGCGGGAGCTTCTGGAAAATCCTTTTCTGGAGGAGGCGGAAGAGCCCGTCCTTGTCCAGGCCGAGCCTGAAACCCGCCCCGAGGACGGCGACGCCGTATACGACAAGGAGGCGGCCGGCTCGGCGGACTGGGAGGATTATCTGGGCGAACTGTCCAGCGCGCCCAAGCTGGCCGGAGCGCGGGAATACGAGCTGTCCGAGGAAATCAGCAGTCTGGAGGCCCGGCACGCCGCTCACCCGACGCTTGAAGCCCATCTCATGTGGCAGCTCCGGCTGTCGTCCCTGTCGGAACGGCAAAAAGAAATAGGCGAATATGTTGTCGGCAATCTCGACTCCTCGGGCTATCTGCGGGCCACCGCCGAGGAAATCGCCGGGCTGGCCGAGGCCGCGCCCGCCGAGGTGGAGCCGGTTATCGCCGCCATCCAGCGTTTCGACCCTGTGGGGGTGGCCGCCCGTTCCGCTCAGGAATGCCTGCTCATCCAAATCGAGATGTTGCGCTACGATCGCGATCCCATTCTGGTGGACCTGGTCAAGCATCATCTGGAAGATTTGGAAACTCATCGCTATAAACCCCTTCTGCGTAAATTTCGCCTGGATATGGATACGCTGAAGGAATACATCGATATTATCCAGTCTCTCGATCCCATGCCCGGGGCCAGCTTCGGCGAAAGCGAGCCCATGTACGTCAGCCCCGATGTATACGTGTACTCCTGTGACGGCGACTTCGTCATTTTGCTCAACGACGACGGTCTGCCCCACCTCCAGATGAACACTATGTATGACGGCGGCGACGTGGCGCTGAGCGACAAAGACAAGGAATACGTCAATGAAAAATTGCGCGCGGCCTCGTGGTTGATCCGCAGCCTCGAGCAGCGCCAGCGCACGCTGTATAAGGTGGTGGAAAGCATCGTCAAACACCAGCGGCCTTTTTTCGAGGAGGGCGTCACCAAGCTGAAGCCTTTGATCCTCAAGGACATTGCCGAGGACATCAACATGCATGAGTCCACGGTCAGCCGCATCACCACCAACAAATACGTGGCCACGCCCCACGGCATCTTTGAACTCAAGTTCTTTTTCAATAGCGCCCTGGGCTTGAACGACGGCAGCCAGGTGGGGTCGGAAAGCGTCAAGGCCCTTCTCAAAAAGTGCATCAGCGAAGAAGACCCCAAGGACCCCCTGTCCGACGAACGCCTGTGCGAATTGCTCAAGGAACACCTGGGCGTCAACATCGCCCGCCGCACCGTGGCCAAATACCGTACCGCCCTCAATATTCCGTCATCGTCCCGGCGCAAATCCCATTTTTAAGCCGCAGCGTTTTTAGATTTTACATTTTTGTCGTAGTCATCGAAAAAAAATTTGGACCTGTTTTTCGGCTTTGGTTGGGTAAACAACCAAAGCCGTTTTTTTTCGTTTGGTTGCGTAGGGTTATGATTGCACAAAATCGTAATTTTCATTAGATTGAAGCTGGCCGCCCGTAGCGGCGCACCGGCTCTGTTGCGGCGGCTGTTCTTTCCCCTAATGTCATGCGGAGGCAGTGTATGAATGTCGCAAAATTGTGCGCGTCGGCCGCGTTGGCCGCGCTGGCGTGCGGATTCGCCGTTCCGGCCGCTCAGGCCGCCGATCCGATTAAAATCGGCGTATATCTGCCCTTGACCGGGCAGAACGCGTTTGGCGGACAACTGGAGCTTGAAGGCATCCAACTGGCTCAGAAGGCTCAGCCCACCGTGCTGGACCGGCCGGTGGAGCTGGTGATCGTGGACAACAAGTCGGATAAGGTGGAAGCGGCCAACGCCGTGACCCGTCTGACCGAGCGCGACAAGGTGCCGGTGATCATCGGCACCTACGGCTCCTCTCTGGCTTTGGCCGGGGGCGAGGTGGCCGAACGCGCGGGCGTGCCCGTCATCGGCACCTCGTGCACCAATCCTCTGGTAACCCAGGGCAAGAAGTACTATTTCCGCGCCTGCTTCATCGATCCCTATCAGGGCGCGGCCGCCGCCACCTATGCCTTCCAGAATCTGGGATTCAAAAAGGCCGCCATCCTCATGGACGTGGCCTCGGACTACTCCGTGGGCCTGTGCAACTTCTTCAAGCGCGCCTACACCAAATTGGGCGGCGAAGTGGTGGCCGACCTCAAGTATAGCTCCGGCGACCAGGACTTCACGGCCCAGCTGACCGAAATCATCAGCAAAAAGCCCGACATTGTGTTCATGCCCGCCTACTTCGCCGAAGGCGCCATCATCATGAAACAGGCCCGCGAACTGGGCGGCGGCTTCGTGATCATGGGCGCGGACGCCATGGACAACCCCGATACCCTGACCATCGGCGGCAGCGCCGTGGAAGGTTTTTTGCACACCACGTTCCCCTATGATGTGACCATGCCCGATATGGGCCCCGAAGCCAAGGCGTTTACCGACGCCTGGCGCGCCGCCTACCCGGGCAAGGACCCCAACGTGAACTCCGCCCTTGGTTACAACTGCTACAATATCGTGCTCGACGCCATCAAGCGCGCCGGGTCCGACAAGCCCGAAGCCATCACCCAGGCCCTGGCCCAGACCAAGGATCTGCCCACCGCCCTCGGCACCCTGACCATGAACGAAACCCACGACGCCGAGCTGCCCGTGGGCATCATTCAGTATAAGGACGGCAAGAGGGTGTATCTCGGCGAGGTCAAGCCCGCTTTGTAATCCACAACGGCTTTTTCCCCGCCGGCAAACAACCGGCGGGGAAACGCCCTGTTGCGGCGGTCGCCGCGTCCCGCCTCGGGTTCGCGGTCTGCCATGAGCGTCGGCTGTCCGGCCCTTGCGGCTTTTTTGTTCCGATCCACCAAGGCGGGCCCCATGAGTTTGGATCTGTTTCTCCAGCATTTCCTCAACGCCCTGACGCTGGGGTCGCTCTACGGCCTCATCGCCATCGGCTACACGATGGTGTACGGCATACTCCGGCTCATCAACTTCGCTCACGGCGATATTTTGATGCTGGGCGCGTATTTCGTGTTTTACGGCACCACCACCTTTTTCCTGCCCTGGCCCGTGGCTGTGCTGGTGGCCATCGTCGGGGCCAGCCTCATGGGCGTGCTGGTGGACCGGGTGGCTTACAAACCCCTGCGCAATGCGCCCCGTATTTCAGCGCTGATCAGCGCCATCGCGGTTTCTTTCTTTTTGGAAAGCCTGGCCGTGGTGGTGTTCAGCGGTCTGCCGCGGCCTGTGCATCAGCCCGAATGGCTGGTGTCCATCATCACTGTGGGGACCGCCCGCTTCATGCCTCTGACCCTCATCGTGCCCGCCGTGACCGCTCTTTTGGTGCTGCTGCTGTTATGGGTCGTCTATCGCACCAAGCCCGGTCTGGCCATGCGCGCCATCTCGCGCGACATCGAAACCACCCGCATGCTCGGGGTGTCCGTGGACAAGATTATCGCCCTGACTTTCGGCATAGGCTCGGCTCTGGCCGCCGCGTCGGGCATCATGTGGGCTTTGCGTTACCCGCAGATTAACCCGTACATGGGCGTCATCCCCGGCTTCAAGGCCTTCATCGCCGCCGTGTTCGGAGGCATCGGCTCCATCCAGGGGGCCGTGGTGGGGGGGCTTATCCTCGGCTTCATCGAAATTATGACAGTGGCCTTTCTTCCCTCGTTGTCCGGCTACCGCGACGCGTTCGCCTTCGTCCTGCTGGTGGTCATCCTGCTGGTCAAACCCACCGGTCTCTTCGGTGAAAAACAGGAGGAGAAAATATGAAGCCACGCGGCCATAGCATTCAGGCGGCGAGCAGCCGCCCGGCGGCCTGCGCTGCCGGAGCGCTCTCGCCGGGTTCCGCGGGTAACCCGGCCATCCGGCAGGGAGGCAAGATATGAGTCAGGATGCTCTTGCCGTTCAAAACGCCTCCCGCCGGTCGGCCAAAGCCCGCCGCGACTGGACGCTGAACGCCGTGGTTCTGGCCCTGTTCGCCCTCTTTCTGTGGTGGGGCGACGGCAGCATGGCCCGCGCCCTTGGTTGGGATTGGCTGCCCGCCAAACTCAACGGCTATCAGGTACAAATTCTCAACCTGGTGGCTGTGTACGGCATTCTGGCTTTATCCCTCAACCTGATTTACGGGTTCACCGGCATGTTTTCCCTGGGGCACGCCGGGTTCATGGCCATCGGCGCCTATGTGTCGGCCCTGTGCGTGCTGCCCGCCGCCCAGAAGGAAATGATGTGGCTCATCGATCCCATCATGTGGCCCTTTTCCGTGCTGCATACTCCGTTCTGGATATCCGTCGTGCTCGGCGGTCTGGCGGCGGCCTTCATCGCCCTGTTCATCGGCTTTCCCGTGCTGCGCCTGGGCGGCGACTATCTCGGCATCGCCACCCTGGGCTTTGCCGAAATCATCCGGGTGCTTATCGTCAACCTGACGCCCATCACCAACGGGTCCCTGGGCATCAAGGGCTTGCCCGCCCACACCACGCTTTTGACCAGCTATCTGTGGTTGTTCCTGGTTCTGTTCGGCATGGTGCGCCTGCTGAACAGCAACTTCGGCAACGTGCTCAAGGCCGTGCGCGACGACGAGGTGGCGGCTCAGGTCATGGGGATCGACGTATTCCGCAGCAAGCTGTTCTCGTTCTGTCTGGGCGCTTTTTTGGCCGGCGTGGGCGGGGCCTTGCTCGGCAATCTGCTGACCACCATCGATCCCAAGATGTTCAATTTTCAGTTGACCTTCAACATCCTCATGATTGTGGTGGCCGGAGGCCTCGGTTCTCTGACGGGCAGCATTCTGGGCAGCGTCATCATCACCGTGCTGCTGGAATGGCTGCGGGTGGTGGAATCGCCTCTTGATGTGGGCGTGTTCACCATACCCGGCATACCGGGCATGCGCATGGTGGTGTTTTCCGTGGTGCTGCTGCTCATCATCCTGTATCGCCGCGAGGGCATTATGGGCATGCGCGAGATCACCTGGGACGGTATTTTCGGCTTTTTCGGACGGGCGCGCCGCCGTTTGCGGGGCGAAAGCCGACCGGACGGGGAGGATGGAGCATGAGCGCCGCCGACAACATTATTGAAGTCAGGGACGTGACCATGCGCTTCGGCGGCCTGACCGCCGTCAGTCAGTTGGACATCCGCATCCCGCGCGGCGGCATCGTGGGGCTTATCGGTCCCAACGGCGCGGGCAAGACCACGGTGTTCAACGTCATCACCGGTTTTTACACCCCGCAGGAAGGAAAAGTGTTTTTCGAGGGGCGGGATATCACGGGTGTGAAGCCGCACCGCATCTGCGCGGCGGGCATGGCCCGCACTTTCCAGAATATCCGCTTGTTCCACAACGAAACGGCTTTGGAAAATGTGATGATCGGCCGCCATGTGCGTCGTAAAAGCCATTGGTGGAGCGCTGTGCTCGGGTTGGCGGCCGGAGAGGAGGCGGCCATCCGGGCCCGCGCGGCCGAATTGCTGGATCGGGTGGGGCTGGCCGCCCACGGGGACGAAAAAGCTTCGGCCCTGCCCTATGGGGCGCAGCGGCGGCTGGAAATCGCCCGCGCTCTGGCCACGGACCCGACCTTTCTGCTGCTGGATGAACCCGCGGCGGGCATGAACCCGCAGGAGAGCATGGAGCTTATGCGCTTCATCCGTCAGATACGGGATGAATTCGGGCTGACCATTCTGCTCATCGAGCACGACATGAAAGTGGTCATGGGCGTGTGCGAACATATATGGGTGCTGGAATACGGACAGATCATCGCCGACGGCGCGCCCGAGGCCATCCGTGCCAATCCCCGGGTCATCGAAGCCTATCTGGGCGAGGAGGTCGTCCATGTCTGACATCATGCTCGAAATCAAGGACCTCCACGTCCACTACGGCGGCATTCACGCCGTGAAGGGAGTATCGCTGTCCATCCCGCGCGGCAGCATCGTTACCCTGATCGGAGCCAACGGCGCGGGCAAAAGCAGCGTCATCCGCTCCGTGGCCGGTCTGGTCAAGGGCGCGACGGGCGAGGTGATCCTGACCCGGCGCGCGGGGGACAAGCCTTTGTCGCTGCTGGGGCAGCCGCCGGAAAGCATGGTGCGTCACGGTATAGCTCTCAGCCCTGAGGGGCGGCGTATTCTGCCCCATCTGACCGTGGCCGAGAATCTGACTCTGGGGGCGTGGTGCCGCTCGGACAAGGAGGGCATCGCGGGAGAGATGGAGCGGGTGTATCGGTTGTTCCCGCGCCTGGCCGAACGCAGCTGGCAGAAGGGCGGCACTCTGTCCGGCGGGGAACAGCAGATGTTGGCCGTGGGCCGGGCGCTCATGAGTCAGCCCGATCTGGTCATGCTGGACGAGCCCTCGTTGGGGCTGGCCCCTCTGCTGGTCAGGGACATTTTCCAGATCATCAACCGCATCAACGCCGAGGGGCGTACCGTTTTGCTCGTGGAGCAGAACGCTTACGCCGCTCTGTCCATCGCGGACTACGCTTATATTCTGGAAGTGGGCTCCGTGGTTCTGGAAGGACCGGGCAAGGAGATGCTGGCCAATCCCAAAGTGAAGGAAGCCTATTTGGGCGGCTGAGCTTTTTGGGCGGGCCGCCGTTGCGCATTTTTTCGGAGCATGCTCGCTGCAAAGGCGGGCCTCAGTCTTTGGCATGCTCCAGGCCCCACAAGTGCAGTTCCCGGGCGCGGATTGCCGCGCCGGGCAGCAGTTCCTCCAGCAGGGCGTGGAAGCGGGGGCCGTGGTTCATGTGCCGCAGGTGGCACAATTCATGGAGGATCACGTAATCCACATACGCCAGGGGCGCGGCGGAAAGCTGCCGGGCGAGGGTGATCCCGCCTTGCGTCGAGCAACTGCCCCAACGCCGTTTGAGGGAGCGCACCCGCAGCGTCGGGCAGGGAACGTCCAGCCGGACGCGAACCCTGGTGTACAGTCGGGACAGACGACGGCGCAGCAGGCTTTCCGCCACGCTTTGCCGCCACCTCTCCACAGAGCGGCGTACCGCGTCCGGCGTCAGAGGGGCGGAGCCGGGCAGGATCGCCAATTCCTTTCCCCGCAGTTCGGCCACGGCCGCGCGACGGCGTCCCGCGGGCGCGGGGTCGGCGAAGCGCAGGCGAAAAGGACGACCCAGATAATATACGACTTCGCCTTCCACCCAGAGTCGGGGCGGGGGAAGAGCGTGTTCGCGGAAAAAGCGTCGCTTGGCTTCAATCCAGGCCCGTTTGCGTTGCACGGCGTCAAGCACATCCCGAGGCCGGGCGTGGAACGGGGCTTTGACCGTCACCCCGCCGTCGGCTTGCACGGTGATGCGCAGAGTGCGTCGCCGGTCGCGCAGCAGCAGAAAGGGCAGCGCCGGCAGGGCGCTCGTTTCCGGCAGGACAATCAGTTCAGGGGGGACGGGACGAAGCACGGGAAACCCGACTCAGGCCGCCAGCCAGCGTCGGGCCGGAGGAGTATAGAGGCAGACGCAGGCCGCCAGGGACAGAATGGTCCGCAGAAGGTGAAATATCTGCCAGGGCAGGGGGTAGACGCCGGGTTCCAGTACGGTGAGCAAAGGCCCCAGAATGCAGACGCCCACATAGACCGGCCGGAACACCCGCAGACCGCGACGTCCCACCAGCCAGACCAGCGTGGCGAACAGAAACACGTCCTGGGGCAGCGCCCGCGCATCATAGAAAGAAGGGTCCAGGGCGGGCAGCCCCAGGGGGGACAGAGGAGCCAGGGCTTCCACGATGGGGAACAGGGCCAGCGCGCAGCCCGCGACGATGAAAACGCGGATGGGCGCGGGGGCCGGGCCTTCCGGGCGGGGCAGGGGCAGCATAAGGGTAACGAGACGGTAGGAAAGATAGAACAGCGCGCACATAAGCAGCGGGCCGATCTGGCCCAGCAGTATGGGAACCATCGCCACACGCATGGACGATGCGTAATGCATGAGCAGGGAACTCACCGTGAAAAAGCCCGCCGCATAGGCCGCAAAAGTAATGAGTGAGGCGCGGCACGCTTCGCGCAGGCGCAGAAGCCAGGGGCGGCGTTCGTCCAGCCCGGCCACCAGAGCGGGCGGCAGCAACACGCCCAGCCCCACGCGCAGGGCGAAATCGGCCCAGGGCCGGGTAAGACCGCGCCCGAAATGGATAATGCCCAGAAAATCGGCACAGGTCAGCACCAGCCAGCAGGTAAAGGCCAGGGCCGGTCCCAGAAGCAGGAGAGTGAGCACGGCCCGCGCCAGGGGCCGAAACGGAGTGAGCGCGCCGGGCATACGGCTAGGCGCGGGGCAAAGGCGTCGCGTCGTCGTTTCCGGCGAGCAGAGTGCGCAACACGTCTTCCTTGCCGACCACGCCCACCAGTTTGCCGTTGTCCACCACGGGCAAGGTGTAGAACTTGTCGTCCACCATCAGCGAGGCGATATCTTCCAGCGGCGTGTCCGGCGTCACGGTGCGGGGCGCGTCGCTCATGGCGTCCTCCACCGTGACGGCGGACATGCGCTTGATTTCCTCTTCGAATTTTTTGGGCGAACCCAGGGGGATGATGGCGTCCAGAATGACGAAATAGGAGGGCAGGCTCAGCTTTTTATGCTGCATGACCAGATCGCTCTGGCTGAGAACGCCGCGCAGGGTGCCGTCGGGGTCCACCACGGGCAGACCGTTAAAGTGATGTTCCAGCATCAGGCGGGCGGCCTCGGTGACCTTGGCGCCCACCGTTACGGACAGGGGATGGGGTGTCATGATGTCGCGGGCCGTCAGCATGGGCTTCACCTCGTGCGGTCGATAGCGTGTAAATACAGGGTATACCGGCGTATGGACGCCGCTTTTACTGTAAGGGTCTGTCCGGAGGAGTCAAGCGAATTCGTCGGCCCCCGTCCGTCCGTTTTCGGGGGAGATGTTATGGTCCTAAGTTTGTAGAATGATTGACGTCGCAGAGCCGATAGAGATTTTTTTCAAAAAAAATGCGTTTCGCCCCTTTTCATCGCGAAAAGCGGGCTTATTTATCCTTCGTCGCCGGAAAGCGAGCCTGCACGCGGAAGCTGCATGGGCGGGGTTCCCGCCGCATTGCGTCCCGGTTCGCCGCGATAAAGGGCGCGTCTGTTCCAGGGCCGCCCCTTTGTTTCGCTCCCCGGCCGGTATTGTCAACTATTCCTAAACTTTTGGGAGGATATGTGGCTATGAGTTTCAAGCCCCTCAACGACCGTGTGCTCGTGAAGCGTCTGGAATCCGAGGAAAAGACGGCCGGCGGCCTGTTCATTCCCGACACCGCCAAGGAAAAGCCCTCGCGCGGCGAAGTGGTGGCCGTCGGCCCCGGCAAGTGCGATGACGGCGGCAAGCGCGTGCCCATGTCGGTCAAGGCCGGCGACATCGTGCTGTTCAACAAGTACGCCGGCACCGAAATCAAGCTGGACGGGGAAGAGCACCTCGTCATGCGCGAAGACGACATTCTGGCCATCATCGACTAACCACGTACTACACGATTTGAGGAGATAGAATCATGTCCGCCAAAGAAATTCTGTTTGACGCCAAAGCCCGTGAACGTATGGCCGTGGGCGTGGACAAGCTGGCCAACGCCGTGAAGGTCACCCTCGGCCCCAAGGGCCGCAACGTGCTCATCGAAAAGTCCTTCGGCTCGCCTGTGATCACCAAGGACGGCGTGTCCGTGGCCAAGGAAATCGAACTTGAAGACAAGTTTGAAAACATGGGCGCGCAGCTGGTGCGCGAAGTCGCCTCCAAAACCAGCGACGCGGCCGGCGACGGCACCACCACCGCCACCGTGCTGGCCCAGGCCATCTTCCACGAAGGCGTGAAGCTGGTGGCCGCCGGTCGCAACCCCATGCCCATCAAGCGCGGCATCGACAAGGCCGTGGAAGCCGTCACCAAGGAACTGGGCGCCATTGCCAAGCCCACCCGCGACCAGAAGGAAATCGCCCAGGTCGGCACCATTTCCGCCAACTCCGACGCCACCATCGGCAACATCATTGCCGAAGCCATGAACAAGGTCGGCAAGGAAGGCGTCATTACCGTGGAAGAGGCCAAAGGCCTTGAAACCACGCTGGAAACCGTGGAAGGCATGCAGTTCGATCGCGGCTACCTGTCCCCCTATTTCGTCACCGACGCCGAAAAGCTGGTGGTGGACCTCGACAATCCCTACATTCTGCTTCAGGAAAAGAAAATTTCCGGCATGAAGGAAATGCTCCCCGTGCTGGAGCAGATTGCCAAGATGAACCGTCCGCTTTTGATCATCGCCGAAGACGTGGAAGGCGAAGCCCTGGCCACTCTGGTGGTGAACAAGCTGCGCGGCGTGCTGCAGGTGGCCGCCGTCAAGGCTCCCGGCTTCGGCGAACGCCGTAAGGCCATGCTCGAAGACATCGCCGTCCTTACCGGCGGCAAGGTGGCCTCCGAAGAAATCGGCGTGAAGCTTGAAAACTTCACTCTGGCCGACCTCGGCACCGCCAAGCGCGTGCACATCGACAAGGACAACACCACCATCGTGGACGGCGCCGGGAAGACCGAAGACATCAAGGCCCGTGTGAAGCAACTGCGTGCCCAGGTCGAAGAAAGCACTTCCGATTACGACCGCGAAAAGCTGCAGGAACGTCTGGCCAAGCTGGTCGGCGGCGTGGCCGTGATCAAGGTGGGCGCCGCCACCGAAACGGAAATGAAGGAAAAGAAGGACCGCGTGGAAGACGCCCTCAACGCGACCCGCGCTGCCGTGGCCGAAGGCATCGTCCCCGGCGGCGGCACGGCTTACATCCGCGCTCTGAAGGCCCTCGACGACCTCAAGCTGGCCGACGACGATGAAGTGGCGGGCGTGAACATCGTGCGCCGCGCTCTGGAAGAACCTCTGCGTCAGATTGCCGCCAACGCGGGCTTTGAAGGCTCCGTGGTGGTGGAAAAGGTGCGCGCGGGCAAGGACGGCTTCGGCTTCAACGCCGCTACCGGCGAGTTCGAAGACCTGCTCAAGGCGGGCGTCATCGATCCCAAGCAGGTGTCCCGCTTCGCTCTGCAGCATGCCGCTTCCGTGGCTGCTCTGATGCTGACCACCGAATGCGCCATCGCCGAAAAGCCCAAGAAGGAAGCCCCCAGCATGCCTGGCGATCCCGGCATGGGTGGTATGGGCGGTATGGGCGGCATGTACTAAACAGCGCTCTTCCGGCGGGCGCGACGTCCGCCGGAACGCTCGACCTAAGCCACGGCCGCTCCACAAGGGGCGGCCGTGGCGCGTTTTCAGCCCCGTGCGAGGCAAACAGGAGTTTTTTATGGCGGACGGCGAACGGGTGGCGGATATCAATGCCAGATTGAAAGAACAACTGCTGGAGCGCATGGAGGGGCCGGGCGATTACCCGACCGCCATTGAAGGGCTGACGTTGCTTCGCCGTGACGACGCCGGGCATTGCGGTAAGTGTTTTGACAGGCCTTTGGCCGCGTTTATCGTCCAGGGCAGCAAACGGACCTTTTGCGGCGCGCATGAGTATTATTATCGGGAATGTCAGTACCTGGTGTCGGGCGTGGATATGCCGTCGTCCTTCACCGCCGCGCTTCCCGCGCCCGATCGGCCTTTTCTCTCCCTCTTTTTTTATCTCGATCGCGCATTGCTGACCGAACTTTCTTTGGATATGGCCGTAACGGCCTCGCACGACCAGGGCGAATTGCCGGGCGCGGCCGTGGCGGATGCCGACGTCGAATTGCTGGATGGCGTGTCGCGTCTGGTGGGGTTGCTGGACAAGCCGGATCAGCTCTCCGTCCGGGCGCCCCTGCTCATGCGTGAGCTGCACTATTTGCTGTTGCTCGGCCCTTACGGAGGCGCGCTGCGGCGCTTGAACACGCTGGGCAGTCAGAACAATCAGGTGGTTCAGGCCATCGACTGGTTGCGCCGTAACGTGGCGCAACCGGTCCGTTTGGATACCCTGGCCCGACGGGTCAATATGTCGACGTCCACCCTGCACCGGCATTTTAAAAGTCTGACGGGCCTCAGCCCCTTGCAATACATCAAGCAGTTGCGCCTGCACGAGGCTCGGCGTCTGATGCTGACGCAGAACGAAAGGGCTTCCAGCGCCGCCCTGGCGGTGGGGTATGAAAGCGTGACGCAATTCAACCGCGAATATAAGCGTCTGTTCGGCGAGCCCCCGCACCGGGATGTGGCGCGCAGTCGCGAAAGCATTATGGGGATGGGGGGATAATATCTCGCTGTGGGGCGCTCGGACTTTGCCGCGCCTGTATTTCGGAGTTTCCCGACGACGTTGCGGTGTATCCGGGCGGTAAGACGGCAAAACCGCCCCTCCCCGGCGGCGCCCCGCTTTGCTTTTTCCGAAGTCGGCATCCTGACCGAGGATATCGCCCGCGCGGATATGCATAGATAAGCATTTCAAGCGGCACGGGGACAACCCGGCATAGTCGAGCGTGCCGTCGTCGTTCAGCGCGCCTCCTCGGTATAGGCATTTTCGATACGACGGATGAAACGTTCAAAGCCCCAGGGGCCGTAAAGGTCGCCCGCTGACGTGCCTGCGTTTTTTCAGGCCCTGGCTAAGAACGGTGAAAATCGCAACCCTGAGCCATAATCATGAAGAGTTGCCCTTCGCGCGGCGATGTGTCCGACGCATTTGCCTCGTTCCTGATGCAACGCGGGAGGAAATACGGCGGGAGACTGGGAACGGAAGGCGAAAAAGTAAAATAATTTTGTTATATATTACGATATATTGGAAAAAAACAAAAAATTCGCCGATTCCGGGGAGGGTTGCGCCGCTGGCGTTCTCGCCTATATTGCCATAGTATAATGCCGTATTCGGCGGGTATGGATATTTCTTGCTGCGCCGTATATAATCCGCGACGTTGCGCGGATAGTATGGACAGCAATTAATGGCAGGTGAGGAAGCCGGGATGGTCCATTCTCTCTCTCTCTCTCTCTCTCTCTCTCTCTCTCTCTCTCTCTTAAGGCTTATATAAATCCTCCGCAGGCGTATCGACCAAGCATTTTTAATGCTCAATACTTGAAAATAATCCGATCGTTGCCTTCTCCTTCAAGGTTGCCCGTCAGTTATGAGCAAATGCAGGAAGGAGGAGCGTGCGTATGATCAGGTCGATACGTGCCGGTATGGCGGCCGCGTTGGGAGCAACGGTGGTTGCATGGGGTGTGCCCGTGGTCGTGCTCGTGGCGGGTATGCCGCCATCTTGGGGAGTATGGGGAGTATGGGGAGTATGCGCGGCTGTCTTTGGGGGCGCGGCGGCGTTTTGGGGCATGGCCCTGCGCTCGGTGTTGTGCCCGTTAAGGGCCGGATTGGCCTTCGCCGCCCGGGTGAAGGCCGGCGACGCGGAGGCCCGATGGGAAGACTGCGGCGGTGAATACGCGCCCCTGGTCGCGACGGTGAACGCTTTGGCGGAATCGCTGGCCGACGAACGGGGGCGGTATATGTCCATTTTGCATTCCTTGCCGTATCCCCTGGCGACCATGGACTTGGAGCGGCGCTTCACTTTTGTGAACGAGGCTGCGGAAAAGTTGTTCAACATGCCGTTTGAAAGCCTCCGAGGCAAGCCTTGCCGTACCTGGAACGCTTCCGTCTGCGGCACGCCCTATTGCGCGTTGGAATGCTATCTGCGCGGCATTCATGAAGTGGAGTTCGAGCAGCCCGGCCTCGGCGTGTTCAAAGCTTCCGTAGTTCCTCTGCACGATCGGCGGGGAGAGCATGTGGGGTATATAGATATCGTATTCGATATCAGCGAGGAGCATGCCAATCGAGTGCGCATCGTCGCGATGCACGACGCCATTACCGAGTCGTCTCGCGAGGCGCGGGAGGTCGCGTCCGCGCAGGACGCCATGTTTGCGGGCGTGCGCGGACACCTGGAGGAAACGTCAAGGCTGGCCGAGGAACAGGATGAAGCTTCCATCCGGACGGCGGCCGACGTGCGTGTCATGGTTCAGAGCATGGAACGGATGCGCGCGCAGATTCTGGAGGCCGCCGGCGAGGCTGAAAGCGCTCAACGTGAGGCGGGTACCGGCGCGGAAGTAGTGGGCGGAGCCGTGGAGGCCATGCGACGCATGAGCGTCCAGACGGGCGATTTGGCTGAAGATATGCGGTCTCTGGCTGATATGGCTGAGGGTATCACCCGAGTCATCACCCTCATCGAGGACATTGCGGATCAGACCAACCTGCTGGCTCTCAACGCGGCCATCGAGGCTGCACGCGCCGGAGAAGCGGGGCGCGGTTTCGCCGTTGTGGCGGGCGAGGTGCGTGGCCTGGCGGAAAAAACCATGCAGGCCACCCGGGAAGTGGCCGAAACCGTGGCGGCCATTCAGACCGGCGTCGGCAAGAGTTCTCAGACCACCGCCCAGGTGGTGGCGCTGTCGGACGATGCCTCCGGGCTGGCCCGGCGGGCGGGCGATATTCTGGACGGCATTCTGCGGACCTCGCGCGACGCGGCGGAGAGGATCGGCGGCGTGGTGGCCGAAGCCGAACGCCAGACGGCCCTGGGCAACACCCTGGAGGGCCGCATGGGGGACCTCAGCGGGCATGCGCGCAACGTTGTGGCCAATATGGGCGTTTCGTTGGGCGAGATGGAAAAGCTGTCCGAATTGTCCCGTTCACTCAAGGCCCTTATCGAAGGCATGCAGAAGGAGCGGCGTTCGTGCCCGCGTTTCAAGCCCCTCCGGCCCGTTGCCGGAGACCTGCTTCTGAAAACGGGAGCGGTCGAAGTTCAGGTGAATAATATCAGTCGGACGGGGGCCTGCCTGCAATGCTCCGTCTCTTTGGAGGCTTACCGGAACGCCGTCGGGGAGGTCGAACTGGCGTTGCCGGAATGGGGGAAAGCGCGGCCTGTGCGCGTTATCTGGGCAAACGAGGCGCAGTGCGGCGTGCGCTGGGATGAGGCGTTGCCGTGGTCGGACGAGGAGTTGCGGCGGATAATCGGCGGCGCGCGGTCCGAATCCGCGTCGCACGGGCGCGAATGCTGACGGCGGCGGCCGGGACGACGCGCGAGATGAGGACGCAAGAGGGGGGGAGGGACATCATGCGCCACGCCGATATCCTGAATAAACTGGACGAAATCATCTACGTGGTGGACATGGAGTCCTACGAACTTCTGTACCTTAATCGCGCGGCCCGCTCCCTGTGCGCGGGAGAGAGGGAGACGTTGGGCCGCAAATGCTACAAGGTGCTGCAGGGGAGGGACGAACCGTGTCATTTCTGTCCTGTGGACAATTTGCGCGACGATGTTTTCCATTGCTGGGAATACGCCAACCTTAAGTTCGGACGCCATTTCCTTGTTCGAGACAAAATTGTGTCCTGGCGCGGTCGGAAGGCGCGGTTGGAGGTGGCCGTCGACGTCACGCGGCAGCAGCGGGAGAAAGAGTGTCTGGAACGACGGCTGAACATCAAATCCACTGTGATGAAATGCGTTCGCCTTTTGGAACAGACCTCGGACGACGAGCCCCTGACGGATTTATTGGCGCTGGTGGCCGATTTTTATATGGCCGACCGAGCATACCTCGCGGCCTGTCGGCCCTGCGGCGAGCGCGTCCCCCAAGTGCGCGAATGGCATGCGCCCGGAGTGCCTTCGCGTGGCGACGAACTTCGACGATGGTGCAAAGAGGGGCATGCGGCCTGGCGTGAAGCGCGGGAACGAATTGTGATCGCCGGACCGGCCGGGGAGGAAGATTTTGCTTCTGTCGTTTCGCCGCCCGGCGTGGACGCCTTCATGTCCGTCCCCGTGGAGTGGGGGGACGGCCGCGGCTCGGGGGCGCGCGCGGCCGTGGGATATCTCGGTGTGGATAATCCCCGCCATGCGTTCGGCGATACTTCCCTGCTGGAATCCGTAGCGTATGTCGTCCGGAACTGGGAAGAACGGCGTCTGCTCCGGCGATATCTTGAAGGATTGAGCTTCACGGACGTTTTGACCGGTCTCGGCAATCGCAACAGGTACACCGCCGCGCTGGAAGCCGTCCGCGGCGCGCCCGGGTCCGACGTGGGCGTGGCTTTTGTGGATATCAACGGCCTCAAGGCTCTCAACGACCGCTTCGGTCACGACTACGGCGACAGACTTATCGTCAAGGTGGCCCGCATCCTCAAAACCGTATTCGAGGATTGCGTATTCCGCACCGGCGGCGACGAGTTCGTGGTCTTGTGCCGTGATATGTCGCAAATGGAATTTTCCGCCCGTGTGGAACGGATGCTCGCCCTGTTCAAAGCTGCCCCGGATTGCGTGGTGTCCTGCGGTTCGGCCTGGAAGGGGGCGCTTCAGGACGTCGATCGGTTGGTGCGCTATGCCGATGAATTGATGTATGCGGAAAAACAAGCTTTTTATAAGACACGGGTGGGACAAAGATCGTTGCACCACTCCTCTCTGCTGGAAGAGACGCTGCTTTCTTTAAAAAAGCGGGAGTTTCTGGTTCAACTTCAACCCAAGGTCCGTCTGGATTCCGGGCGGCTTGTCGGGGTCGAGGCCCTGGTCCGCAAGCGTGACGCCGGGGGCCTGATTCCGCCCGATCGTTTTATTCCCCTGCTGGAATCCGAATTTCTTATCCGCCACATCGATTTTTTTGTTCTGCATACCATCTGCAGTCTGCTGGCCACATGGCGACGGGCCGGAGCGACGCTGGTGCCCGTTTCGGTCAATCTGTCGCGGATTACTCTCATGGAGCGCGGTATTGTGGGCAAGGTGGCGGACGTATGCGATTGCTACCGGGTGCCGCATTCCTATATTGATCTTGAGATTACGGAAAGCGTGGACAAGCTGAGTTTGGAGTCGCTGACCGAAATCAGCGAACGCTTTCGGGAGGAAGGATTTTCCATTTCTCTGGACGATTTCGGCGCCCGTTATTGCAATATGTCCATCCTGACCCGGATACGCTTCAACAGCGTCAAGATCGACAAGTCCATCGTGGACGGCATTTGTCGTAATGAGCGGGCCCGCATCGTTACCAAGCATTCCATTGAAATATGCAACGAACTGGAAAATGCGCGCGCCGTAGCCGAGGGGATCGAAACGCAGGGGCAGCTTGACGTGCTGCGTTCGCTCCACTGTCATTACGGGCAGGGATATCTGTTTTCCCCTCCTCTGGACATCGACGTTTTCGAGGCTCGTTACCTGTCGCCATCCGCATTCCGCGTTCCTCTGCCGACCAATTCCGGTTCATAACGATTTGGCTTTTCCGTTCATGCCCTGCCGGAGTGGCTTTGAACGCTTGACGGTCCGTAAAAATCAGGCTAAGTAACTTGTTCCCTTTTCCAATATCAATGGGTCGCGTCCTTCCGGACGTGTTGGTTGAAACGGAGGTTCGGATGTACGCTATTATCGAAACCGGCGGAAAGCAGTTCCGTGTTCAGGAAGGCAACAAAATCGTGGTGGACAACCTCGCCGCCGAAGTCGGCAGCGAAGTGACGTTCGACCGCGTGCTCATGCTCGGCGGCGATACCGCCAAAATCGGTACCCCCCTGGTGGACGGGGCCAAGGTTACGGCCAAGGTGCTGGAGCACTTCCGGGGCGAAAAGGTCCAGGTGTTCAAGAAGCGCCGCCGTAAGGCCTACCGCAACATGCAGGGCCATCGTCAGGACTACACGGCGCTGTCCGTGACCGCCATCAGCGCGTAACGGCTTTCCCGGCGTCCGGGCGGCAACGCCGGGGGCGCGCGGAACCGCATCCTTTCAAGGAGTATCATCATGGCTCATAAAAAAGCAGGCGGCAGCTCCCGCAACGGTCGCGACAGCGCGGGGCAGCGGCGCGGCGTCAAACGCTTCGGCGGGCAGCCCGTGCTGGCCGGCAATATCCTTATCCGCCAGCTCGGCACTACGGTTTATCCCGGCGAAAACGTCGGCATGGGACGCGACTTCACTCTGTACGCCAAAGTCGACGGTGTCGTGAAGTACGAAAAGTTCATCCGCAAGCGCAAGGTGCACAAGCGCGTGCACATCGTTCCGGCCGAAGCCGCGGCGTAATTGCGCAGCAGCGACGATGTTTCTCAGGCGGGGAGAGGTGACTCTTCTCGCCTTGTCGTGTTGGAAGCGCTATAGTGTCCGAGTCGCCCCGGAGGGCGACGAAGGGCCGGGCCCGGAGCAGGGAAACGCCGCGCCGCCCGGCGCGACATGGAATATACGTCGGCGCGCGCCGTCAATCGGGGTTGTTATGAGATTTGTGGATGAAGCCGTGATCACGGTCAAGGCGGGCAAGGGCGGTAACGGGTGCGTCAGCTTCCGTCGCGAAAAATTTGTGCCCCGAGGCGGGCCGGACGGCGGCAACGGCGGCGACGGGGGCAGCGTGTACGCCAGGGCCTCTACCCGCCTGCTCAGCCTGTACGACTTTCGTCTGCGGCGGCATTACGAGGCCAGCAACGGGCAGGGCGGCATGGGCAGCCAGTGCGACGGGCACAAGGGCGAGGATCTGATTCTGGAACTGCCCGTGGGCACGCAGCTTTATGAAAAGACCGACGAGGGCGAAATTTTGCTGGCCGACCTGGCCGACCCCGATGAAACGGTGCTCATCGCCAGGGGCGGCCGAGGCGGCAAAGGCAACGAACATTTCAAGTCGTCCACCATGCGCGCCCCCCGCTTCGCCCAGAAAGGCGAGCCCGGCGAGGAACGGACCCTGCGCCTGGAGTTGAAGATTTTGGCCGATGCCGGTCTGCTGGGCCTGCCCAATGCGGGCAAGTCCACGTTTTTGTCGCGGGTGTCGGCGGCCCGGCCCAAAATCGCGGACTACCCCTTCACCACCCTGACGCCTAATCTGGGCGTGCTTATCGACGAGTACGATCCGGACCGACGCATGGTCATTGCGGACATTCCGGGCCTCATTGAGGGCGCGCATACCGGGCAGGGGCTGGGAGATCGCTTTTTGCGTCACGTGGAGCGAACCCGTTTTCTGGTGCACATCCTCAGCGTGGAGGACGTGCAGGCGGACGGCGACGCCCCCTGGGCCGGTTTTGACCTGATCAACGACGAATTGGCGGCTTTTGATCCCGAGCTGGCCGAGCGCCGCCAGATCGAGGTGATCAACAAGATCGATTTGCGTTCGTCCGAGGAACTGGATGCGCTCAGAGCGCGGGCCGCGGCCGACGGACGTCGCGTCTTCTTTATTTCGGCCAAAGAGAACATCGGCATCGACGAATTGGTGGCGGAAATGTGGAAGATGCGCGACCTGCTCGATCCGCACGAGCCTTTGTTGCGATACGTCGACGAGGTCGAGACGGGCGAGGACGTTCCCGATGTGGAAGTGATATGGGTGAAGGAATGACGTTGGACAGACAGGAAGCGCTGGCTCGCGCCCGTTCGGTGGTGGTCAAGGTGGGCAGCGCCGTGTTGACCACGCCCGAGGGCCTGAATCTGCCGGTGCTGCGCGATCTGGTGGATCAGTTGCACCGTCTGGCCCGAGCCGGGCGGCGGGTGACCCTGGTCAGTTCCGGAGCCGTGGCCGCCGGTCGCACCGCTCTGGCGGGCACAGAACTTAAAATCGAGGGCGTGTCGGGCAAACAGGCCGCCGCCGCCATCGGTCAGGGCCGCTTAATGCGCGAATACGAGGACGCCTTTGCCGCGCACGGCATGATCTGCGCTCAGGTGCTGCTGACCCGCGACGATCTGCGCAGCCGCGCCCGCTTTCTGAACGCCCGCAATACCTTCGGCCGCCTGCTCGACTGGGGCGTGGTGCCCGTGGTCAACGAAAACGACACCGTGGCCGTGCAGGAACTCAAATTCGGCGACAACGACGCCTTGGCCAGCCTGTTGCTCAACCTGGTGGAAGGCGATTTGTTCGTCAACCTGACGAGCACGGGCGGCGTCCTGGCTGAAAATCCCCTTGCCGCTCCGGACCCGGCGTCCATTCCTCTGCTGGAGTCCATTGAGGACATTCAGGGCCTGGACCTTGATTCCCTGTGCGGAGGCAAAACCAGTGTGGGCACGGGCGGCATGTATTCCAAATTGCTCTCCGCCCGTCGCGCGGCGCAGTTGGGAGTGCCCACTCTCATTCTGCCCGGTCGCGAACCCGGCATTCTGGATCGCGCCTTCGGCGGAGAGCTTGCGGGCACCTGGGTGCGCCCCGCCGGCCGCCACGTGTCGCGCCGCAAGTATTGGCTGGCCTATCAGTCCGAACCTCAGGGGCTGGTGAGGGTGGACGAAGGCGCTGCTCTGGCCTTGTGCGAACAGGGGCGCAGCCTCTTGCCCGGCGGCGTGCGGGCCGTGGAAGGCGGCTTCGGTCCCGGCGCCCTGGTCCGGGTTTTCGCCGGAGAACGCCTGTTGGGAGTGGGGCTTTCCAACTATTCCGCCGCCGATCTGCGCCGCATCATGGGGCTTAAGCGACATGAGGTGGCCGCCGTTCTGGGCGACGCCCATTACCCCGAAGTCATCCACCGCGACAACCTGCTGCTCGACGCCGCCGTATGAAACGGCGGCTGTAAAGGCGGGCGGAGTTTCCGGTTCGGCCCAAGGCGGATTCGGTCGATTCGCTTATGCGTCCGCTTCCATAGGGCGGGCCCGTTCGCCGTCGTCTTCATCGGAGATGCAATAGCCGCCCTTGGCTGTTTTTTTAGCTTTATACAGGGTGAAGTCCGCGCACTGAAGCAACTCGTCGTAGGCCACATCTGCGGATTCGATCCAGGCTATGCCCGCCGAAATGGCGATGGCGCGGCGTGTTCCGTCGGGCAGGCTCAGGCTGTGTCGATTCAGTTTGAGATAAAAGCTGTCCATAGCCTCCCGCACGTCCGCGCGGGAGGTGAAGCCGTGCAGGAACAACATGAATTCGTCGCCCGAGCGGCGCCCCGCGATGCAGTGACCGGGACAAAATTCATTCAACAGCGCGGCTGTGGTGCGGATGTAAATATCGCCCCAGGCGTGACCAAAGTTGTCGTTAAGGGGTTTCAGATAATCGAGATCGAGCATGGCCAGCGCGCAGACGCCGGATAAGCCGTTTTCAAGCGCGGCGATGACGCGGCGGCGGAAGGCCTCGCGGTTGTAAAGTCTGGTCAGCGAATCGAAATCCCGGTCAAAGCGGATTTTCTTTTTTTCATGGATTTCCGCGCTGACATCCATGACCACTCCCAGAGTGGCGCCGCCGGCGGAAGCCATATTGATGCGCACCCATTTGACCGGGGCGTCCTGAATTTTGTAAACATACTCCTCTTCGGGTTCGGGGCGGCTCATGAGGATGCCCAGTCGCCGCACGAACAGATCTTTATCCCGGTACAGTTCTTCGGCTTCCTGTTCATTCAGGGACAGGATGCGCCACAGGCCGTCGGTGGCGAACACGCGCGGGTCGTCCTCCCGATATTCAAACGCGCCGATGGGCACATTGACCATTTCGATAATGGCGGACATTTTGACCGTGGAATCCAGTAGTCGGCGGTTTGCCTCCTTGATGGCCCCGGCCAGTTCGTCGATTTCGCGCAGGCCCGTTTTGCCGAGAGAGGCGGCGCTGCCCGGCCGGTTGGCGCGCACCCGCCGGGCCAGGTCCACAATGGGCCGGGTCACATGGTAACTGCCCGCAAAGCCGCAGGCCATGCCCAACGCCAGCGAAGCCAGAAAAGACCAGAGCAAAATGCGTTGCAGCGCCAGCGTGAATTCCAGCAAATTATCGCGAGGCACCAGCCCGATGAGGCTCCATTCCTCTTCGGCGAACGGCGTATTGGGAGCGTAAAGTTCCAGGGACTGCGCGGAGGCGTAATACGGTTCGCCCGTCACCGCATCGGTAAGCAGGGATGGGGTGTCGGACGAGTCGTCCGGCAGCGGGGCGCCGGACTGAACAAAGTGGTTCAGCGCGGCGTTGCTCGCGAGGATGGGCCGGACGGCCTCATCTCGGGACGGCCGGAATCCGAGCAGAAAGCTGGGGTCGCTCGGAGCGCGGTAACCCACGGCGGGCAGGGCCCTCTGCAAGTAATAGAGGGAAATTTCCACCCCCATCACGCCGCGGATCACGCCGTCGGCGTCCGGCAGGGGCGTGGTGAAGGTGATGATGGGGATGTCCGGCGGAGTCAGCCTGAAGGGGGGGCTCCAGTAGCCCAGCAGGGCGGGGTCCACCCCTTGCTGTGCTTGAGTCATCGGTTTGTTGTAAAAAGGTTGATCGGTCTGCGCGCGGGGCATGCGGCTTTTCCAGATTTTATCGAGAGGGATGCGCCAATCCGTCGAAACGGCGGACGGACCGGCCACCAGGTACAAATCCAGATTGTCGTCGTCGTTGAGAGTGGGGTCGTAATCGCGCAGGTACAGCGAGGAATGATCCGGCGCTCCGGCATTGTCGAGTATGATGAACGCCCCCGATGCCGTGGTGGCGCGCAGCATGCCGACGAGCAGCGGCATGGCCCCGGTCAAAAAACGCTCTTCCCGTTCGGCGTCGCCCTGAGCGGCGGCCGCGAGCGGCGGCAACATCTCCGCGAACTGGTCGGCGTAGGGGTACAGCGAGGACCAGCGGCTGGTCATCTCGCTCTGCAGATAATTGCGTGGGGTGATCACTTTCTGGGTCAGGGAGGCAAACGCGTCCTCCCGGGTGCGGCTCAACAGACCTCCGGCCGCCAGCGCGCCGATAAGCAGTACGGATTGCCCGAACAAGAGCACGGTCATGAACAGCGTCAGCCGCAGCAGGATGGAATTACGATCCCAGGGAATACGCTTCATCGTGCCCCCGGCCTTGACTACTGTCCGAGAGCCGCGGCGGATTCCCTCCGCAGTCGCTCATACCATTGCTCAAACGCTCGTTCCGAAAGCAGATCGGCCACCGCCGTTTCCTCGGATTCGCCCGCGGCCGTTCTCTGTTTTCGTTCCTCAAGCGCCTCTTGGGCCAATTTCGGCAACAGAGTATTCCAACGTTCGCGCAGCGCGTAGCTGCCCGCAAAAGGGCGGGTGCCGGTCAGGCGCATATCGTTCAGCATAGCCAGCGAGGTGCGCAGAGAACAAGCGACGGCAGGTTGTGTCGACGTTACTGCGGAATCCGGAAGAGCGTCCAGAATACGTTCCTCATTCAAGGCGGCTTTGGCCGGGGGGAGATAGCCTGTCAGCGCCGCGAAGGGCAAATTTTGGTCCGGCGCGGTCAGCCAGAGCAGAAAACGGGCGGCGGCTCGTTCGCGTTCCGGCGTGCTTTTGACCACGCATAGTCCGGCTCCTTGCAACATCGCGTACGGCTCGCCTTCTTTGAAGCGAGGATAGGGCAATACGTCGCAGTCGATGGGGCGGGCCGCGCCGCCTTCCGATACTTCGACCGGGAAATAGCCGGCCCCCGCCGACGAACCGATATAGGCGACAATGGCGCCCGTACGGGCGTCGTCCGAGCAGAACGGTCCTACCTGGGCGTACCAGCCTCGCACAAACGGCGCGTGATAGGTATCCCACAGGGCTCGAGCCAGACGGGGCGTCAGGGTGGGCTCGGCCCGCCCGTTTCGAAGGGCATAGGGCATTTCCCCCAATTGCCAGGCCGTCACCAAAATGAAGTTGGCCGGAGAGTCCAGGCGGAAAAAGGCTCGACCGCCGGACCATTCATGGTAGCGTCCGGCTGTGCGCACGACGCCTTCCCAGGTGGCGAGTTCGTCCAAAGTCGCGCCGGTGGCGGCGGCGAAGGCGTCCCAATCCGTGCGGTTGAGGAACAGGTTTTCGGTGGATTTGGCCACGGGAAATATAACCAGGCCGTTATCCGGACCCATGCGGCCGTCTTCCAGAAATTCCGGACGGTAAGCGGCCTGTTCGGCGGGGGTGAGGTACGGCTCCAGATTGGCGAGGGCTGTCAGCTCCGCCACACGAAAGGCGCTGTCGGGATAGGCGGCGAAGATGTCGGGCATGTTTGGAGCGCCCAAGTCCCCGCGGGCCGCCCGGAACACCATGTCGGCCAGGCTGGCGATGTCGCCCTGGGAGTGAGGCTCGATGACGATGCCCAGGCGCGCGCCTTCAGTGGTGTTGAACCGGGCCGCCAGATCGTGAAAGGCTCGTTGGGTCAGGCCGCTGTAATAGTGCCATACGGTCAGGGTGAGGGGGCGGGACGTCGATGTGGCAGGCTTGGGCGTTGCGCGCAGAAGAATAAAACCTGCGATACAGGCCAGAGCAAAACCGGCAGCCACCAGCAAGCTGAGTCCACGGAGCGGCTCAGGAATTTTCATGAGGGACTCTCTTCAAACGAAAAAACGGGGGAGAAGGGTGGCCGGCGGACAAAGGCGGGGCTGAACGACCCGGACCCCCCGGTCGGCCGTTATGAAGAAAGATGTCTCTCTCTCTCTCTCTCTTAAAGGCCGCGAGAGCGGGAAAGCGCAAGTGAAGCGGGCAGAGCGACAGAACCATGGAACGCCTTTTATGAATGAGGATAAAGGGGAGAGGGGGAAGGGCGAACCTGACCGTCCCCGCCCATGATCGGGGACGTGTGAAAGACTATAGGTCGGATAAAGCAAAAAGTCGAGGTGCTCCGTAATATGGTTTGACACGATCGGGAAAAATTTGTCATCGTATAGTGTGAATATGCGTAAGTAAAAGAATCTTATTTCGTACATCATATTCAAATATATAGATGCAACATGCGGCGAAAATGCAATATTTTCGCCGCATGTACGTCATGGAAAACTAATTTTGCAGGTAGTTTTTGGGTGACGAAACCGTGTGCCTTGGACGAATATGCTTATAACGATAAATGTCTTCAGGAACGGTACATCGCAACGGAAGGGGTTATTTTTCCAGAACGTCACGGTAGGCGTCGGCCGTAAGCAAGGCTTCGACATCGGCCACGGCGTCGGGTTTGACGCGAAGCATCCAGGCTTTGTCGTAGCAAGCCACGTTGACCAGGGCGGGCGTGGCGTCCAGCGCCTCATTGACGGCCGTGATCTCGCCCGCTACGGGCATATACAATGTATTGACGGACTTGATGGATTCCACGGTACCGAAACCGTCGCCCGCGCCGAAACGAACCCCGGCGGAGGGCAGATCCACAAAAACCACTTCGCCCAATTGATCCTGGGCGAAGTCGCTGATCCCGACCGCAAATTCCTCACCGTCCGGCTTGATCCAAACGTGTTCGTCCGTATAACGACGATCGTCCGGCAACTGGATTTCAGACAAAGCTTTCATAAAATCTCCCGTCCGGTTCGCGGCTCGCCGCGACCGTTTTTTGCAGCGTTGGAATCGTCGACCGGGGCCGACGATTCCGGCCCGCCTTGCGGCGGGCCGTTGCGTCAGATCATGTGGGCGGCTTCAAAGACGCCTTCGGCCAGGGTGGGGTGGGCGTGGATGGTTTCGGCCAGGTCCCGCGCCGTGGCCCCCATGTGCAGGGCCAGCGCCGCCTCCGCGATGAGGTCCGTGGCATGGGCTCCGGCGATGTGCGCCCCCAGCAGCTTGCCCGTGGCCTTGTCCGCCACCAGCTTGAACACTCCGGGCAGTTCGCCCATGGCTTGCGCCTTGCCCAGTTCGCGGAACTGGAACAGGCCCACGGCTACGTCTGTTCCGGCGGCTTTGGCCTGAGCTTCGGTCAGGCCCACGTCTCCCACTTCAGGTGAACTGAAGATGCCCGAGGGCACCACGTCGTAACTGACGGCCCGTTTTGCGCCCAGGCAGTTCGCGGCCGCAATATGCCCCTCGGCCACGGCCATGTGGGCCAGCATGATGCGCGCCGGTCCCAATACGTCGCCGATGGCGTATACGCCCGGCACGTTGGTTTCCAGGCATTCGTCGGCCACGATATAACCGCGGCTGTCGGTAGCGATGCCCGCCTCGGCCAGTCCCAGGCCTTCGGTGTTGGGAGTCCGGCCCACGGTTACAAACACCGCGTCGGCTTCCAAACAAGCTTCCTTTTTGGCCGATTCGGGGATGGATTCAGGCGGCAGAAAGGGGGAGGGGCCCAACCGGGCCTTGACCACGCCGTTTTCCACCACAGTGGAGTTCACCGTGCGGCACAATTCCACGGCGATACCCTTTTTTTTCATTTCCCGCAGCAGAAGTTTGCTCATTTCTTCGTCCACGGAGGGCACGGGCAACAGGCGGGACTGACCCTCCACCACCGTGACATGGCTGCCGAAGGAGCGGAAGATGAACGCCAGTTCGGTACCCACCACCCCGCCGCCCACAACCAGGAGCCGGGCGGGCACATGATCTATTTCCAATGCGTCGTCGCTGGTCAGGATGTGGGTATGATCGATGGGCAGAGAGGGGACATTGAGGGTGTTCGAGCCCGTGGCGATGACGACCTTGTCGCCGGGCACATTTTCCACCGAGCCGTCGTCCAGGGCGACTTCGACCAGCGAGGCGTCGATGACCCGGCCGCGTCCGCGCACCAGCCTGACTTTGAGTCTGGCGCAGGTTTTTTCCAGCCCGCCGCGCAAGGTTTCAATCACCTTGCGTTTGCGGGCCACGACGGCGGGCATGTCGACCCGGGCGTCGCCCGCGCCGCTCAGGCCGAATTCAGCCGCCCGGCGGATGGTTTCCAGGGCTTCGGCCGAGGATTTGAGGGTTTTGGTGGGAATGCAGCCGCAGTTCAGGCAGGTGCCGCCCATCCGGGCGGATTCCACCAGCGTGACTTCCGCTCCGGCTTTGGCGGCTTCAAAGGCGGCGGTGTAGCCGCCGGGGCCCGCGCCGATGATGGTGATGCGCGTGGACATGCTCAATCCTTGTATTCGGGGTGCAGGTTATAGGCCATTTCAACGCCTTCGTGCAGCGAGCCGGTAATCAGGCAGCCCTGCTTCATGATTTTCGCCACTCGCTCGAAGGTGGGAGCGTCTTCTCCGGGCAGGGTGACGGCGGCGTCGATAGTGATTTTTTTGACGCGTCCCTGTCCCAGATCATTGGGCCCCACTTCCAGGGTGGCGGTGGCGGTGGCGTTTTCGTATTTTACCCCGCGCGCGTCGAGGGAGCCGAGCAGAGCGGACATATAGCAGAATACGGCGGCGCTGCCCAAAAGTTGTTTGGCCGTCCCTCCGCGTTGATTTTCGGGTACGCCGGTGTTGTCGATCACAATTTTGGGCAGGGCGGCTCCGCCGGTTTCAATGGTATGCACGTCGCCTTGGCGGGAGTAGGAAATGGTCATATTCATAACAGAGGGCTCCTTTGTGCAGAATGTGAACAAGGTTGGGGAACAACTGTCGGCCGGGCCGTTGGTTCCTGTGGATGACGCGGCGGCTCCGAAAATACGGCCGGGGCTCCGCGCGGCCCTGATTGGAGGACAAAATCCGTCTTTCGACGAAGTCCTGAGTGATATATAGACGTATGAGAGGAATAAGGCAAGAGTGTTACTTTTATAGTGATTGTTTTCACATAATGACGATGCTTTCTTTATTAACCCCAGCGGCCCGCCTGGACAGGATGTCGGCTATCCCTTATGACAACACCAGGCTAAAGCCCAAGGAGAATCGTCATGCTGGACTTGTTGCGCGCCTGGGATCTGGCGCAGGAAGACCTTTTGATTTTTGCCCCTGAGGATCCCCTGGCCTCGGCTGTGGAAAAACTGCTCGCTCGCATGGAGGCAGGCGGGGGCACGCCATGCGGCATTGTGCAGGACGCCAACGGTCGCTTTCTGGGCACGCTTTCCACCCATCGGGCCTTGCGGGCCATAGGGCAGGCCATTCAGACCGTGGGCGCTTTTGAGGCGTCGCCCCAGGTGGATACGGACCGGGCCGTCCACGCCGTGTGTCGCATGGTGGGGGGACATACCGTGGCCGATCACATGTATACCAAATCTCTCCAGGTACCTCCGAGCATGCCGCTGCACGAGATATTGCGTCGCTTTGCGGACAGCATGGGGCATTTCGCCGTGGTCGTCGAGGCGGGCAAGGCGCTGGGGTTGTTGGAATTGGACGACATCTTCAAAACTTTTGCCCAGGAAATGCTCAGCGATAAACCCACGCCCATCTGAGCCGGGTCGGGCCGCTTCGCATTTCGGCCCGACCAAGTCGCGCGGCCGGTCCGACGTACGCTGCGCCGTCCGATTCGGTGTTCCGGCCCGCCTTATGCCCTCAAGCCCGATGCCGTGCGGCCCCGAGCCGGGAATGGAGACGAAAACGAAAAGACGATGCGCCGATCCGAAGCGGTGGTTTTCCGAATATCAATAACAAAGGCGGCCTGTTCGAAGACCGCCTTTGTGTTTTTTTTGTACAGCGTCGGGGCGTTCAGCTCTTGCGCATTTCGGCCACCAGGTCGCTCAGGTCGTGGGCCTGGCGGGCCAGCTCGGTCACATTGGCGGCGGCGCTGCGCATGGCTTCGGCCGTCTGGCCTGAAATGTCGCTTACCGTAGTGATCGAACGGGTGATTTCCTCACTGGCGGCGGACTGCTCTTCACTGGCGGCGGCGATGCTGCGCACCTGATCCGCCGTGTCGTCGGCCATGCTCACGATTTCCCCCAGAGCCTGGCCGGACTGAGTGGCCAGAGCGGTGGCGCGGTCTATGCTTTCCACAGCGGTATCCAACTGACGCGTGCTCTGGTCCACGCTGTCCTGAATATTTTTGATGGCGGCGGCCACATCGGAAGTGGAGGCCATGGTTTTTTCAGCCAGGTTGCGTACCTCGTCGGCCACCACGGCGAAGCCCCGCCCGGCGTCGCCCGCCCGGGCGGCCTCAATGGCCGCGTTCAGCGCCAGGAGGTTGGTCTGGTCCGCGATGTCCGAAATGACGTTCATAATCCGGGTGATGGACTGGGCGTTTTCGCTCAGTTTGGTCATGTCGCGGCGCAGAGTTTCAGACTGGGTTTTGACTTCCTGAATGCTGGCCACGGCGCTTTGCACCACCTGGGCGCCGGCTGTGGCCTTTTCACGCGTGCCGGTGGAAAATTCGGACGCCTTGCTCGCGTTTTTGGCCACCTCCATAACGGTGGAGTTCATTTCCTCCATGGCGGTGGCCGTCTCGGTCACCCGCGCGGCCTGTTCGTCCGCGCCCCGGCCCGCCTGCTCAATCTGGGCCGCCAGTTGTTCGGAAGCTTCGCTCGCCACATTGACCACTTCCTGCAGATGTTCGGCAATGGCCAAAATGCTGTCCCGACGGGCTTCGGCCTCGCGCCCGGCCTCTTGGGCGGCGGCAGTGGCTTCCTGCGCCTTGGCCGATTCGGCCCGGGCCAGGTTCGACTGTTCCCGCGCCTCGTCGATATTGGTTTTCAGCATGGCGACCATCTTGATGATATTGGAGTAGACGCCGTGGGCGGGGGTGCCGTCGTCCACGTCAAAGTCGCCCCCGGCCACGCGGTCGGCCACATGGGCCAGTTCGCCGGGGTCTTTGCCGAGCTGGTTCATGACGCTGCGGCTGAGGAACAGGGTGACGAGCGCGCCCACCACCAATGCCAGGCCGCAGATGGCGATGATCAGGAAGTCGGCCGAGGCGTTGGCCTCCTGTACGCTGGCGGTGGCCAGGGACGAAAGGGTGTCGGCCTGCTGCTTGAGTGTTTCCAGTTGAGCGGACAGCTCCGCCTGAACGGCGCCCGTGACGCTCAATTGCTTGGTATAGGTCAGCAGGCTCTGTTCATAGGCGTGAACGCTGGCGATAACCGTTTTCATCAAGGCGCGGCTGGATTCCGCCACCAGTTTTTCGTACTGGGCTTCAAGCCGGGTCTGAATGCCGTCCAGGGCGGTGTGGAACGCGTTCAGGCTTTCTTCGGGGCTAAAAAGGTTCAGTTGGGCGGCGTCCGTGCGCAGACGGTTGAGGGACAATCGGATGTTGAGGATTTCCATGAGATTGCCCACAATCTGACCTTCGCCGCCCGTATAGCCCATCTCATTGACGTCCGGCACGTATTCCCGGGCCATGCGGGCCACCTCTTCCTCCAGGGCGTCATAGGGCTCTGCTGTTTTAAGGAAGAGCGCGTCGGCGGTTCCGGACAGGGTCCGCACTTCGGCCTGCTGCCGGACCAGAGCGGCCAGTTTGTCCTTCAGCCCGGCGACGGAATCGGCGCACTGTTCCACCTGAGCTTTGCGCTGGGGGTTTATCATATAGGGCAACGCGGCGCGAAACGCCTGCTCGCCCTGATTGACAAAGGCCAGCACCTGGTCCGCCTGTCGGGCGTCGCCCGACTGGGCGTAGCGCAGGTACATGCCCTGGCATTCCTCAACGGCCGATTTTCCCTTTTCGATATACGCGGATTGCACCGCGTATTTGTTCATGTTGTCGGTGGAAAAATAGGCCGCCGCGCCGAGAACGGCCGTCAGCGCGAGCAAAGCGGAGCACGACAAAAGAATTTTGGTGCGTAGCTGCATGGTGGAGTACCCCCTGTGTGTCCGAACGGAAAAAGACACCGCGCAAAAAAAATACCGCTGTATCCCCAAAATAACAGCGGAATAGCACCTATCTAATAGTATTTTTTTATTTTGACAAGTCGACCCGGCGCCAAGGCCGATTTGAACGCCGGGCTGAAGTATGGTTCCGCGAGCGGCCGCCGCGCAGGCCCCCTCCGTGGAGGGGGCCTGCGCCGACTCGGCGCGTTATTAGTCGGAACGGCTCACGGCCATCCAGCCCGTCAGGCAGACAAGGCCCACGACCAGGCTGATGACACCGGTGGCGGTGATGAAGCTGCTCCACGGCAGAGAGCACAAAAACATGGCAAAACTGCCGCAAAGCAGGGCGACGCTGCCGACGAGCGAAGCCACCGTGCCGGTGTCTGTGTCCATTTGGTTCATCATCAGCATGGTGGAAGGCGGCCGGACGGCGCTGCCGCAGAAGGTGATGGGCAGGTAGAGGGCCGCAAAGGCAAAGGGGCCCGCGTTGCCGAAAATCAGAAGCAGAACTCCGGCCACGGCGGGGATGAGAAAGTTGGCCGCAATGTAGGCCCGTCGGGGCAGGTCGCGCAGAAAGCGCGCGTACAGAGCGGGGCCGAGCATGGATACGGCGGCGTTGGCCGCGAAAAAGTAACTGTAGGCCTGGGGGCTGACGCCGAAGTTATCCTCGAACACATAGGCCGACGCGGCCAGATAGGCCATGAAGGGCATGCTCGACAACGAAAAGATAATCAGCAGCGAGCGGAAACGGGCGTGCCGCAGGACTACGGTCACCCGGCCCAGACTATGCAGAGCGGAGCCCGGCGTGGGGTCGGTCAGAGTTTCGCGCAGGGCGAAGCTCAGGGCCAGAGCTGCGACGCCGCACACGGTCAACGCCCAGAAAATCCCCCTCCACGAGGTGACGGTCAGCAGCAGGCCGCCGAGCACCGGGGCCAGCATGGGAGCCAGCACGATCATGGTCTGAATCAGGGTCAGCACGTTTTCCATGGCGCGGCCCCGGAATGAATCCTTGACCACGGTCAGGGACACGGCGCTGATGGCGCCGCTGCCCAGAGCCTGGAAGCAACGCCCGGCGATGAGCTGATATACCGAATCGGACAGGGCCGAGCCGATACTGGCCAGGATGTAGATGACAAGACCCGCCAGCAAAATGGGGCGACGGCCGTATTTGTCGCTGAACGGCCCCCATACCAGCATGGACAGGGAGTAGAGCAGCATGAAGCAGCTCAGGGTAAGGTTGGTGAGTTCGGGGGATGCGTGGAAAAATTGCCCCATGCTCGGCAGGGCGGGCAGGTAAAGATCGGTGGACAGAGGAACGAAGGCGCTCAGAAAGGCAAGATAGGCGATAAGCGCTTTGGGGCCCAGCGCGAAGGCGGAGACAGTTGAAGATGAAGTGGACATGATTCCCTCAGGGCGCGCTCCGCAAGCGGCCGCGCCGTGCGATGAGGGTGACCCTGAACAGGGGGGAGAGCCCTAAAAAGGCTCCGGGGACGAGATCGACCGTTCCCGGTCGGGAACGATGGGCGATCTATAGGCAAGCATTCGGGAATGGTCAAGGTTCTTTATTTTTGAAAAAGAGTCCGGGGCTTGTGCGCCGCCCCGATTAGACGTATAATTATCGGATTCACAACGAAAAATAGCACGAGGAATACAATCCATGCCCGCGCAGAATCCTTCCAATGCCTTGGAAACTCGTCCCATTTCCAAGCTGCTTATCGGCTATTCCCTGCCGGCCATCATCGGCATGACCGTCACGTCTTTGTACAATATCATCGACAGCATCTATATCGGGCACGGGGTGGGGCCTCTGGCCATTTCCGGTCTGGCCGTCACCTTCCCGCTTATGAACCTGATCATGGCCATCTGTCTTTTGGTGGCCGTGGGCGGTTCCACGGTCTGTTCCATCGAGCTGGGACGCAAAAATACCGAGGGCGCGGCCCTGGTCATGGGGCATGTCCTGGTGCTGGGGCTGGTGTTTTCCGTCATCTTCGGGGCGCTTTCCCTGTTTTTTCTGCGTCCCATTCTGGCTCTGTTCGGCGCCAGCGCAGAAACCATGCCCTATGCCTACGATTTTATGCAGGTGTTGCTCCTGGGCCTGCCCATCGGGTACACCATGTTGGGGCTCAACAATATCATGCGGGCCACGGGGTACCCCAAAAAGGCCATGCTGACGGCCCTGGTCAGCGTGGCCTGCAATATCATCATCGCTCCCCTGTTCATTTTCGTCTTTCATTGGGGTATCCGGGGCGCTGCCCTGGCCACGGTCTGTTCGCAGTGCGTGGCCCTGACTTGGATAGTGGCCCACTTCTGCAAAAAGGACAGCACCGTCCACTTCACCGCGGGAGTGTACCGGCTGCGCGCGGCCGTGGTGCGCTCCATCCTGTCCATCGGTTTGTCCCCTTTTCTCATGAACGTGTGCGCCTGTGTGGTGGTGATCATCATCAACAACAGCCTGTACCGCTACGGCGGCGACCTGGCCATCGGGGCCTACGGCATCATGAACCGGGTGATCATGCTGTTCGTCATGGTGGTTATGGGGTTGACCCAGGGCATGCAGCCCATCATCGGTTATAACTTCGGGGCGCGCAAACCCCTGCGGGTCCGGCGCACGCTTTTCTACGGGGTGGCTTTGGGCAGCGCAGTGACCACGCTCGGTTTCCTGGCCTTCCAGTTCCTGCCCCACGCTCTGGCCTCTCTGTTCACTTCCGATCCTCAATTGACGGAAATGGCCGTCACGGCCCTGCGCCTCGGGGGATTGGTCTTTTTCCTGAACGGAGGACAAATCGTCATCGCGTCTTTCTTTCAGTCCATCGGTATGCCGTCGGTGGCCATCTTCCTGTCTCTGACCCGTCAACTGCTTTTCCTCATCCCCGGCCTCATTATCCTGCCGCGTTTCCTGGGACTGAACGGAGTGTGGGCCAGTCTGCCCGTGGCGGACTGCCTGTCCTTCCTGGTGGCTTTGGGCGTACTGTGGCGCAACTGGAGCAACAAAAACAATCCCTGCGGCGGGTTCGGCGACGAGGCCGACTGTCTGCCGCCCGAGGAAGAGACCGCCTGACGAGAGGGGCCGGAGCTGCGGACTTTCAGCAACTCCGGCGAGTTCAAGGCTTCGGCGTCTTGATGCGTTCCTTGAGCGAATCGTAGATTGGCGGACAGCGCAACCGGTTGGCCGTGGTGTTGGCGATGAGAGCCACGGCCAGAGCGCCCGGCAGACACAGGTCGGCTCCGGACATTTCGATGACCAGGAAGAGGCCGGTCAGCGGCGCGCGTACAGCGGCCGCGAAATATCCCGCCATTCCGAACAGAATGAAGCCGGCCGCCGCGTCCGTGCTCACCAGCCCGGCGGCGGTCAGAATGCGGCCCGCCAGGTCTCCCAGAAGCGCCCCCTGGCACAGCATGGGCATGAGCAGACCGCCCGGAGTGCCGCCGGTGTAGCTGAACAGCGAAAAACCGGCCTTGATCAGAAAGAGCCAGACCAGAGCCGTCACGGTATGAGAGTTCCGCCCCAGGGCGACGATGAGACCGTCGCCGCCGCCGAGGACCTGGGGATACATAAAAGCCAGCGCTCCGGCCGCCAACAGAGGCGGCAGGGTGCGCCACCCCCGCGGCAAGGGGGAATGGGCGGCTTCCGCGTCTTTGAGGCTCAATAGCCCTTTATTGTACGCCACGCCCAGTCCGCCCAGCAGCACCCCCAGCGGGAGCAGCGTCCACGCTTCGGTCAGGATGGGAGGACGGAAATCCGCGAAGGGGAACAGCTTGCCCAGGCCGAAGCCGTGGACGCACACCATCTGGGCGGCAAAGGCCGCGGCCAGGGCGGTGACGATATTCACGGCGCTGCGGCGGCTTTTCATTTCCTCAAAAGCGAAGAGCATGCCCGCGGCGGGAGCGCCGAACGCGGCGGCCAGGCCGGCCGCCGCTCCGGCCACCAGTGCCGGATTGTTGCGCAGCCGCGTTTCTCCGCGCAGGCGGCCGATGAGCACGCCCAGGGCGCCACCCATCTGGATGCTGGGCCCTTCCCGCCCCAGAGACAACCCGGCGGTTACGGACAGCCAACTGCCCGCGAACTTGGCCGCCAGCACGCGGGGCCAGACGGCGGGGGGCACGGGCAACCTGCCCGCCAGAGACAGTTCAATCTGGGGTATGCCGCTGCCGGGGATGAGGGGCACGGCCCGCGTCAGACGGCCGAGAATCCAGGCCACGACCACCAGAACCGCGAACCAGAGCGGCACTATCCACCAGTGCTCCCGCGCCTCCCCGAACCAGACCGGAAGCTGTGTGAACACGGCGTCGTGGGCGCGGCGAAAGCCGCCCACCACCAGTCCCGCACTCAAGCCCACGGCTACTCCCTCCAGCGCGTGGGCCGCCACGTGGACCGAAGTCCGTGCGCCATGATGCCGTCTGTTCATCGTATGGACTCCGTCGGCCCTTTTCCGGGGCCGGGAATGAAAGGCGAGGTGAGAAAATATCGCATTTTGCCGGAGCAAAGAGAAAGGCAGGATAAAATGGAGGCAACGGCGCGTCCATGAGAAGGAGGCGCGCGGATGGGCGGAATGAAACGGGCATGCACGAACAAGGCCGCCGCTCTTTGAACGGCGGCCTTGTTCGTGCGGCGCTTCTTCAATGGCAAAACGTTCTAGGCCGTTTTCGGTTTGAACATGCTCTTCCGACTGCGGAGCGAGCGGTCGCCGCGAAGGCATAAGCGCCATTCCTTGGCGCTGTCGGATGCCGAAGCGGGCGCGTCTTAAATTTTAACATTGTAAAATTTTTAAGGTTGATTTGTTCTAGTCGAACAGCGCGCGCAAGCGCCGGGCGGCGGCCGCCGGGTCCGGGGCCGAGCACAGTTCGGACACCACGGCCAGCCCGTGGGCTCCGGCCCGCACCACAGCGGCCGCATTGTCGGCGTGAATGCCGCCTATGGCCACCAGGGGCAGGCGCGAGCGGGTCCGCGCCCAAGCCAGACCGTCCAATCCCCAAGGGGGAGCGGTGTCGGTTTTGGTGGGCGTGGCGAACACCGGGCTCACGCCCAGATAATCCACGTCTTCCGTTTGAGCCGCTTCCAACTCCGCCCGGTTTTCCACGGACAAGCCGACGATGGCGTCGGGACCGAGCAGGGCGCGGGCGTCCGCCGGGGGCAGGTCGCTTTGCCCCACATGCACGCCCGCCGCGCCCGCGGCGAGGGCAATGTCCGCCCGGTCGTTGATAAGCACAGGCACGCCCAGGGGATGCAACTCCCGCACCAGCAGGCGGGCCAGTTCCAGAAATTCGCGCGAGTCCGCGTTTTTTTCGCGCAACTGCACCAACGTGGCGCCGCCGCGTACGGCCGCCCGCGCCACGTCTTCCAGGGGACGCCCCAGGCACAATCCCCGATCCGTCACCAGATAAACGCGGTAATCGGCGCGTCGCCGCCAGTTCATATCGGCCATGACGCGTCGGTCAGGCCCGGCGCACGCGGGCTGCCGCGTCCCGAGGGTCGAGGTTGTAGAGGGCGTCGAGAAACAGGGGAAGGAAGGAGCCGGGCCCCTGGGCTGTCGCGGCGGCTTTTTCCCCGGCCGAGGCCATGACCGCCATGCCCGCCACGGCGCCCGCCAGGGGAGAGGAAGCCACGGCCACATGAGCGGCGGTGACGGCGGTGGCGGAACAGCCCATGCCGGTGACCAAGGTCATCAGGGGCGAACCTCCGCGTACGAGCCATGCTGAATCGCCGTCGGTGATCAGATCTTCTTCGCCGCTGACGCTGACCACGCAGTGAAGACGGGCGGCCAGATCGCGGGCGGCCGTTTCGGCCTCGTGACTGGCGCGGGTGCTGTCCACGCCCTTGGTGGTCGCTTCGTCGCCGGTGAGGTGCGGAGACAGGGCCATGATTTCCGAAGCGTTGCCGCGCACCACGGCGGGGCGCGTTTCGTTGAGCAGGGTGAGCGCGGTTTCGGTGCGCAGGCGCGACGCACCCGCGCCCACCGGGTCGAGCACCACGGGCACCCGGCGTCGCCCGGCCAGTTCGCCCGCCTGGCGCATGGACGCGATCCAGGCCTTGTCCAGCGTGCCGATATTGAGCACCAGAGCCGAGGCGATGGACAGCAGGTCGTCCAGTTCCTCGGGCTCGTGGGCCATCAGGGGCGAGGCTCCGGCGGCCAGCAGCGCATTGGCCGTCACCTGCATAACCACGAAGTTGGTGATGTTGTGGACAAGAGGGGATTTTTGCCGCACGGCTTCCACGGCGGCGAGCACTTGATCTTGCATGAGGCACTCCGTAACGGACGGTTTACAGACCGCGTCGCCGGGCGGCGAGGCGATCCGTCCCCGTGAGGGGAGGGTGGAACGGGGTCGGATTCAGCGTCCTGTGGCTGCCAAGGCGGGGCGGCGTTGGCGGAGGGCGACGGCCGGAAACCGTCAAGCCGCCCTTTAGCGCCGGATGACGATAAGGTCTTCCAGCGCGCGCTTGGGCACCCAATGCACGCCGTGATCGTCGCGGAAATAGGCGGTGTCGCCGTGTTCATCCAGGGGGGCGATCTGACGGTCTTCGGCCGGAACGCCCAGGGCCAGCACCAGTTTGGGGTCCAGGTCGGCGGGCGCGTCGAGCAGTTTGCGCAGGGCGGGCTTGTTGAACGCCCCCACCATACAGCAGGCCAGCCCCGAGGCGTTGGCTGCCAGGTTGACGCTTTGGGCCGCGATGCCCACGTCCATCAATCCGAAAGCATCCAGCTTTTCCGGACCGAGAACGACGATGTAGCCGCCGGGCTGTTGCTCGACCGTGGGCCGCTGTTCCGGCTTGAACGCGCCGCCCAGGGTGAGCAGGCCGAATACTTCCCGCCGCGCGGCCGGCTCGGTCACGATGGCGTAGCGCAGCGCCTGGGCGTTGCGGGCGTTGGGGCTGAGCCGGGCCATGTCGACCAGATCGGCCAGTATGCCTTCGGTCAGGCCCACGGAGCTTTGAAAGCGGCGACAGGTGCGGGAAGTGACGATGAGTTCGGTCAAGGTCATGGCGGGACTCCTGTGGGTTGGAGGAAAAAACGTCATGCGGCGGAGCGCAGACGCAGAGCGCCTAAAGCCAGCAGGGCGCTCATGGTCCGGCTCATGGGCAGACCCACCACGGTGGACCACGAACCTTCGATGCGTTCCGCCAAAAAGGCGCCCTTGCCCTGAATGCCGTAAGCTCCGGCTTTATCCAAAGGTTCGCCCGTGGCCACATAGGAACGCAACAGGGCTTCGGGCCAGGAAGCGAAGGTGACGCGCGCGCTGTCCGCGAAACACAGCGGTTCGGCGTCAGCCGGGTGCAGGCAACAGGCGGTGACGACGGTGTGGGTGTTCCCCGCCAGTCGGGTCAGCATGGCCAGGGCATGTTCCTCGGAGCTGGGCTTGCCCAGAATGTCGCCGTCCAGTACCACAATAGTGTCGGCGGCCAGCACCAGGGGCGCGGTTCCGGCGGTCGGAACGCCGGACGCCAGCCTGTCCAGCGCGTAACGGGCCTTGTGCCCGGCCACGCGCAGAGCGAAGGCGGCGGGGTCTTCATGCGCGACGGGCGCGGGTTCGGGACCCTCGGCCGCAAGTACGGTGAACTCCAGTCCCTGATCGCGCAGAAACATCTGGCGACGCGGGGACGAGGAGGCCAATATCAAAGGACGAACATGTTCAAAGGGAGAGCGCATGCCGTTCTGATACGCCGGGCATGGGCCGCTGTCCAGTTCGGCCGCCTAGCTGCGCAACTTATTCGGCCTGCGGGTTTCACGCCTCCATCGGAGCCTATACGCCGCCCGTGAATCGCGGCTGCTCCGATGTCGCGGCGCTCTTAGCCGTCAGCGCGAAGCGCGTTACGGATAAGCAGAGCAGAGACAGTTTCGCTTCGCTTGACTCCGGGAGCCTTTTCAATCTGAAAACGCGTTGGGGGGGCGTATGCGCCGGGCCTGTCGAACGGGCGCCGTCGGCGCTCGCAACAACCGTTCCGGGCCCTAACGCAAATTCCGGGTCGGTGCGGCGCATACCGCCGCATAGAGAGAGGAGACTTTATTCCAGCCGATCCCTGATATTGCTCCACAGCGCCCGGACTCGCCGTACGGCGGGCCTGTCCTTCCAGCCCGGCACCCTGCGTCGGTGCAGATGGCGGTCGCCCCGACCGGTGAGAATCCAGACCGGCGCGATGCCTTCCATATACGCCAGATACAACAGCCACGAAGCCGGGATACGGCGCAGGCGGACCGTTTCCGACACATCTTCGGGCGTGCAGTCCAGAAAAGCGGCCAGTCGCTTTTGATCGGACGCGCCGCACACATCGGCCAGGCGCTCCCATGCCTGATCGAAATGTTCGTCGGGCACGCCCTGGATTTGGAGCCGGTGATAGGTGCCCAGTAGGGACCGCACCGCGGTGGCGTATTTGGACCGGAACGCGGCCGAATCGCGATCCGGGCCGCCCGGCCTCCGGCTGTCCGCCGCGCGCCGCAGGCGGTGCCACTCCGTCAGCATACGCAGTTCCAACCACGGCGGAACAACGTTCATATTACCTCCTTAGAGCGTTTTGCCCTTGAAAATATTGCGGGCCGGGCCCCTGTGTTCCGGCCTGCGGGTTTCACGCCTCCATCGGAGCTATACGCCGCCCGTGAATCGCGGCTGCTCCGATGTCGCGGCGCCCTTAGCCGTCAGCGCGAAGCGCGTTACGGATAAGGAGAGCAGAGATGAGGCTCGCTTCGCTCGCCCCCTGGAGCATTTTCAGCTCGAAAATGCTCCAGGGGGCGATTTTGAAGCAGCGACGGACCGGAGCTATGCCCGACCGCATGCTTCCGGATGACAGGGCGGACCCTTCTTATACGTCTGCCCTGTTTCGGATGAAGAGACGCGCAGGCTATGGGGAAGGAAACCAATCCGTCTTTACGCCGCATATATCGCCGTCGCGGAACGAAGCGCCTTCCCGCCCCGTCCTCATGCAAGCCCACGGAGCGATGGGAGGAGCGGCATGACCGGTTTTCGCACGCGACATGCGATCCGCCGAAGTTTCGTCGGAGGCGGGCCTCCGGCGCGCGAACAGGCGCGGAAACACGTCCGACTTGACCATATTTTCCGAATTCCTTGGGGGTAAAGTATATTTGGTTTTAGAGCCGGGCGGACTCCCATTCAGATATGGCGGACGCATCCTGCGTACCCGCCCTGAAGACGCTGCTGCACCCTCGGTTTCGTGATTTTTTGCGGCAAGCGGACCGACCTCTGAAGCCCTTCCGACGTTTTGCTCGGGGGCGATCTTTTGTGGCGGGCATAAGCGAATGCCTCTCTACGGCTGGACACGGGCCACGCTATGGCTTATGGGCAGAACGAGAGACCGAACGCTTCGTTTCCGCCGTAGCGAACGCGTAAGCGCGAGCGCTGCGGGCGCCGGGAGAGCGTCCGCGTCGGAACGGTTCGGCGCGATGGTAGGAAAAGGGGATGGCATGGCGTACTTTCGCAGGCTCGGCGCGCAGTTGGCCGCGCTTCAGGAATTGCTGAAACGCGAGGACAACTGGTTGATCATGATTAACGCCGATCCCGACGCCATGGCCGGGGCTATGGCGTTCCAGCGCTTGATCCGCCACCGGGTGCACACGGTGACCATCGCGCGCATCAATGAAGTGACCAGACCGGACAATCTGTCCATGATCCGCTACCTGCGTATCCCTCTGGTACGCTGGCAGCCCGTTCTTGCCCGGGGATTTCAGCGCTTTGCCATTGTGGATTCCCAGCCGTCCCACAACGTGGCCTTCGACGATGTGGATTTTTCGGTGATCATCGATCACCATCCTCCGGCCGAGCCGCCCTACGCCGCGCCTTTTCAGGAAATACGCCCCGAATACGGGGCCACCAGCACCCTGATGACGGAATATTTATACAACTCCGGCATCCGGCCCGGTCGTCGGCTGGCCACGGCCCTGCAATACGGCATACGCACCGACACCAACACCTTCGGCCGTCACAGTTCGGAAGTGGATTTGCGGGCCTATCACCACCTTTCCCGCTTTGGAGACACGGTATTGCTCAACCGTATTATGCGCAGCGAATACCTGCCCGAATGGCTGCCGTATTTTTCCCGCGCCTTCGATACGCTGCGCCCGTGCGGACGGGGGCATTACACTTCGCTGGAAGTGGTGGAGAGCCCCGATCTTCTGGTGGTGGTGGCCGATTTTTTTCTTAAGGTGCACGGCCTGCGCTGGGTGGCGGTATGCGGCGTATACAAAGGCACGGTGGTGGTTATTTTCCGGGGCGGGTTCGGCGGGGTGGATCTGGGTTGGCTGGCGTCCACGGCCTTTGGCGACGTGGGGTCGGCGGGCGGACACCGCAGCATGGCCCGGGCGGAATTTCCGGCCGAGGCTTTGGGCGCGGAAAGTCTGGATGTCTTTACTTATCGTCGGATACGGGCGGCCGCGTCGGCCCATCGGAATCGGCCCGACGCGGCGTCCGCCGTCGCGTCCTCCGGCGACGACGCGACTCCCGCGTCCCTGCTCGCCGCTCCGCCGCCCACCGGCAGCAAAGGCGACCCCGTCAACGGCGGCAAGGGAGAGAGCGGAGACGACGGGAAAAAAACATCCGATCCCGCATAAAAGAGTTGACAGCCCGGCGCGGTCCGTTTTACACAACACGCACGTTTTTTCTCAACCTACGGTTCATCATGCGACACTCTCTCTTCCACACCTCCGAAACCCTGTATGCAAGCGGCAGCTTTGGCTACGGCTTGTTTTTTTATTTTTATGGGTTCGGCCAGCCTGTGGTCATGGAGTGAGCGAAGTCGCAGCACAGTTTCTATCGTTCAACCAGAGGCCACAGGCTCCGCCGCCTGTGGCCTTTTTTCGTGACAGGGCCCGGGCGGAGCGGCGGTCCCGCAACGCAAGGAAGGGCATTATGCATCTCGGTAAAAAAGTTCGTCTGGAACGTATTTTCAATCGCGAAACCAATCGTGCCATCGTAGTGCCCATGGATCACGGGGTTTCCGTGGGGCCTTTGGACGGCATTATCGACATGCGGGAAACCGTGTCGGACATGGCCGAGGGCGGAGCCGACGCCGTGCTGATGCACAAGGGCCTGGTCCGTTGCGGACACCGCACCGTGGGGCGTGATTTGGGGCTTATCGTTCATCTCTCCGCCTCCACTTCTCTGACGCCCATGGCCAACAGCAAAACATTGGTGGCCAGCGTGGAGGAAGCCATACGTCTGGGCGCGGACGCGGTGTCCGTCCATGTCAATTTGGGCGATGAAAACGAGCGCGACATGCTCGCTCAACTGGGGCGCGTGGCGGAATCGGCGGATAACTGGGGCATGCCTCTGCTGGCTATGATGTACGGACGCGGCCCCAACATCCGCAACAGTTATGATCCCGCCGTGGTGGCGCATTGCGCTCGGGTGGGGGTGGAACTGGGCGCGGATGTGGTCAAGGTGCCCTACACCGGCGATGTGGACAGCTTCGCCCGCGTGGTGGACAGTTGCTGCGTGCCCGTGGTCATTGCGGGCGGCCCCAAGACGGATACCACCCGCGAGTTTCTGCAGATGGTGTACGATTCCCTGCAGGCGGGCGGCGCGGGTTTGTCCGTGGGTCGCAATATTTTCCAGCATCCCCGCCGGGTGCTGCTTCTGCAGGCCCTGCGCGGCGTCGTGCATGAGAATTGGACCGTGGCCCAGGCCTTGGAAGTGGTGGGGGAATAAATGCGAACCCTGTATTTTCGTAGCGTCCCTTTCGTCAAGGAAGACGTCACTCTGGCCCTGGAGTCGGGCGTGGACGGCGTGCTGGTGGAGGAGGAGCGCGTGGCGTCGGTGGCCGCTCTGGCCCTGTGCGATGCGCGGGCCGATTCCTCCATGTCCGTGATTCGGCTGGACGCCAAGGCCGACGAGGAAGAGGTCGCCCGCCGTCTGGCCGCCGGGGAGGATGTGGTGCTGGCCCGGGGGTGGGAGATTATTCCGGTGGAAAATCTTTTGGCTCATCCTGATCGGCGCGTGTCGGACCGGGTGGCGGTGGAAGTCGGTTCGCTGGACGAAGCCCGTCTGGCGGCGGGCATTCTGGAGCGGGGCGTAGCCACGCTGGTCCTGACGCCTGAGGCTCTGCCCGACCTGAAAGCCATTGTGGCCGAGGTCAAGACGGCGCAGGGCGCCATGTCCCTGGTTCCGGCCCGGATCACGGCCGTGCGCCCCGTAGGACTGGGGCACAGGGTATGCGTGGATACCCTGTCGGTGCTGAAACGGGGCCAGGGGATGCTGGTCGGCAATTCCAGCGCTTTTACATTCCTGGTTCATGCCGAAACCGAGCGTAACGAATATGTGGCGGCCCGGCCGTTTCGCGTCAATGCGGGCGGAGTGCACGCCTATGCGCTGATGCCCGGCGACCGCACCCGCTATCTGGAAGAACTGCGCTCCGGCGACGAGGTGTTGGTGGTGGAAGCCGACGGGACTACCAGCCTGGCCGTGATCGGTCGGGTCAAAGTGGAAGTGCGGCCCATGCTCTATGTGGAAGCCGATTTGAGACCGAGCGGCGAGAGCGGCGGCATGTTCCTCCAGAACGCCGAAACCATACGTCTGGTGCGGCCTGACGGATCGCCGGTCAGCGTGGTCGAACTGAAGCCCGGCGACGAAGTGCTGTGCCACGTCGATCAGGCCGGACGGCATTTCGGCATGCGTATTGCCGAAGCCATTCAGGAACAGTAAGCCGGGCGGAGACAGCAGCCATGAACAGGGACGGACAGGACGAAAGGGGCCGGAGGGGCGGACAGGAATCGCCGGAGGCTGGAATTCGGGCGGTATCCCCGCGCGAGGCGGGGGCAGACGCGGATGCGGACACGCAGGCCCGCTTGTCCGCCCTGAGGCGGGATATCAACGCCGTGGACGAGGAATTGCTGACGCTGCTGAATCGCCGGGCTGAACTCAGCGTGCGGGTGGGCGAATGCAAGCGGAGCGGCGGACGCTCCCTGGCGGTGTTCCAGCCTCGGCGCGAACGCGAGATACTGGACGGCTTGCATCGGCGTAACGAAGCTATGGGCGGTATGTTGCCCCGCCAGGCCGTGGAGCATGTCTGGCGCGAAATTTTTTCTTCCTCGCGGGCGCTGCAGCAGTCGGTGCGGGTGGCTTTTCTGGGGCCTGAGGGCACTTTTTCCCATCTGGCCGCGCTGGAATGCCTGGGGCACAGCGCCGACATGCGGCCCGTGGACGACTTTCACACCGTGTTCCGCGAGGTGGCCGACGCCCGCTGCGAACTGGGGCTGATTCCCCTGGAAAATACTCTGCACGGCACGGTGGGGCAAAATTTCGATTTGTTCGCCGAGCACGCGGTGCATATCGTGGGCGAACACTATAGCCGCATTACCCATTGCCTGATGAGCGCCGAAGCGGATTTGGGCCTTGTGCGCCGGGTATACTCCCATCCTCAGCCTTTGGGCCAGTGCGCCGGGTGGTTGCGCGCCCATCTGCCGGGCGCGCCCCTGCTGCCCGAGGAATCCACGGCGACGGCCGCGCGCCGGGCGGCGGGCGAGGCGGGCGCGGCGGCCATAGGCCACCCCGGTCTGGCCGCCATGCTGGGCCTGCATGTTCTGGCCGCGCCTTTGGAGGATGCCTCCGGCAACTGGACCCGGTTTGTGCTTATCGCGCCGGGGGGACCGGAGGCCGCAACGGTCCGGACGGCCTCGGATCTGCCGGACCAGGGGCTCAAAACCTCGCTTTTGTTCACCGTGCCCCACAGACCGGGGTCGCTGGCCGCTGTGCTGGACGTGTTGGCTCGGGGCGGCGTCAACATGACCAAACTCGAATCCCGCCCCCTGCGCGGCGCGGCCTGGCAGTATGTATTTTTTGTGGACATCGGGTGCGATCTGTTGCGTCCCGTCCACCAAGACACCATGAACGCCCTGACGGCAGCCTGCCAGTCGGTACGGGTGCTCGGCGTGTATCCCCAGAGCGAGCCGCATTGACGACTCATGGCGTCCCGTCGCTCCACTCGTTTTCTTTATCCACGGAATTTCTTGACTTAAATTATGATTTCCCCCTAGTGTGGGGCATACGGAGACGGAACTCGGAGCGGCATCCGACCGCTTTGAGGGACGGCACAACATTTGCATTAGCCTTGATGAGAAAATGCGGGAGCCAAATTCCCGTCGGCGCGGAGAGCCGCTTTTGAGGCCGCGCCCAGTCTTGTCGAGGATTTCGGATTATGAACAAATACCTGACCGGAACTGCCGTCGCGCTGGCCTTTATGGGGTTGGGCGCGTTGATGGCGGGCTTTGTGCCCGGTCCCGGCTCCCGCGCGCCCGAGTGGCGGGGGCGGATGGTCGCCAGTCCGACCGAGGCCCGGTTGCCCCTGAGCTTCGTGGTGCTGCGACCGGCGGACCGCATGAGCCTCAGCCGCGTCCCGGAAGAACCGGCCGCCGCGCTTGATGCCGCTTCGCTTGGCGACGAGGGAACGGCCTCTCCGCTGTATCTGGACGGATGGACTGTCGGTATTGTGACGGAACACGGCCCGACCGCGGCCTCTGCACCTCGCGGCCCGGCGCCGGGGGCGATGCCGCCGCGACGGCCGCTTCCCTCGTTGATTGCGGTTTTCGGCGGCGAGCCGGGGCTGACGTCGGCGGTCCCGGCGGGCGAGGGAGAAGCCCTGACCCCCGACGGTGTGCCCCTGCGTTGGGTGAGGCAGGGGCCCGGTCCCGGCGGTCCGGTATGCGCTCTGCCGTCGTTGCCGACCTTGGAACTGCCCGAATCCGTATTGCCTGAACCGGGCTTCCGATCTCTGTCCATGTCCGCCCGAGCCTCCCGTTATCGGGAAACAGCGGAACGTTACGCCCGTAAATTCGGGCTTGATACGTCGCTGGTGCTGGCCATCATGCAGGTCGAAAGCGGCTTTAACCCCTCGCTGATCAGTTCGCGGGACGCCCACGGCCTGATGCAGGTGGTGCCCGCCACGGCGGGAGACGAAGTGCACCGCTGGTTGGGGCGCAGCGGTTTGCCGACGGCATCGGAACTGCTCAATCCCGACAACAATATCCGCTACGGCACGTCGTATCTTCATCTTCTGCGCACCCGCCACCTGGAAGGCATACGCGATCCCCAAAGCCTGGAATATTGCGTCATCGCCGCGTACAACGGCGGGTCCGGCGCGGTGTTGCGCCACTTCGGCCGCACGCGCGAAGAGGCCTTTGCCGCCATCAACGAACTAAGCCCTCAGGAAGTGTTGACCCGTCTGACCGAATCTTTCCCCGCGCGGGAGACCCGGTCCTTTGTGAACAAGGTGTTGAACACCCGGGCCATGTTTCTCGCGCACGGCGGGGTGGTGGCGTCGGCCGAAGCAAAACGCGTTTCCGCCCCGACCGCATCCGTCGCCCCTTCCTTGTCCGAGTCGCGTGTCGAGGTGGAAAAAAGACAGCGCGCCCAGCTTGAAGCCATGCGCCGTTGGTCCGAACGCGCCGAAGCGCCCGCGGCCGCCGTGCCGCGCGGATAGGGTTGTTCGCCGCGTTCGGGGGCGCCGCGCCGTGTCCTTGCCCTATGCCGGGAGCCGTCAATCTGTCATTGCCCGAAAACGCAAAACAGGATACTTCCCCTCTACCGGCCAAGATCGCCCCGCCTCCGTTACGGAACAGCCGGGGCGCACGTCAATTCACGGCACAATATGGAGATATCATGAAGCGCACTATTCTTGCGGCGGCTCTGGCTTCCCTGACTTTGATCGTCCTCGTGGGCTCGCGCGGAGCGGCCCTGGCGGCGGACGCCGTCAAACCTCAGTTCGGCGTGGTGAACGCCGCCGCATTGTACCAGGACAGCGTGGCCGGCAAGGCCGGCGTGGCTCGGCTGGAAAAACTCCAGAACGACGCCATGGCCAAGCTGGAAGCCATGCAGGCCGATCTCAAGAAAGCCCAGGACGGCAAGGACGACGCCGCGGCCGAGCGTCTTCAGGTGGAAATGCAGGGCGCGGTCTATGCCTTCCAGAACGCTCTGTCCGCCGAACAGGAAAATGTGGTATCCAACATCCAGGCCGCTCTGGAAAAGAGCCTGGAACAGTATCGCACCGAACACGGCCTGTTCGGCATCTTCAGCAGCGAGACCATGTTGTCCTACAGCCCGGAAGCGGATGTGACCGAAGGCGTTATGGCCTTGTTCAACAAGCAGAAGGTGGACTTCGGTCCCGAACCCAAGCTGGAGGTGCCCGCCGCCCCCGCCAAGCCGGACGCGCTGGCTCCGGCCGAGGCCACGGCCCCGGCGGCCGAGCCGACCAAGAAGTAAGGATTTTCTTTTACGTGCCGCGACGGCCGGAACGCCCTGGGCGTTCCGGCCGTCGTCGGTTGGAGCATTGCAAAAATGAACATGCTCCGAGAGCGCGGCTGCGTCCGTCTTGCCGCTTCGGTCGCTTCCCGGTATAACCGGAGCGCGACCGAAATTTCGGCGCGTGACGGGCGCTTTTTTCGGGAAGCGCGAGAAGCGTCGGACGGAATGGCGGACAAACGTCGTCCGGCCCCGCGCGGGAGCTGAGCATGTGCGGAATCATCGGATACAGCGGGCATAGACCGGCCGTTCCCCTGGTGGTGGAAGGGCTGCATCGGTTGGCCTACAGAGGCTATGACTCTTCGGGCGTGGCCTATGAACAGGCGGGCAGGCTGCGCGTGATCCGGGCGCCGGGCAAACTGAACGCCCTGGAAGATAAATTGGCCTGCGAGCCCAACCTACTCGCCACCACGGGCATCGGCCACACTCGTTGGGCCACCCACGGCCTGCCCGTGGAACGCAACGCCCATCCACAGGTGGACGATGGCGAGTCGCTGGCGCTGGTCCATAACGGCATCATCGAGAATTTTCAGGAGATTAAGGCGGAATTGGAGGCCGAAGGCTGCTCCTTCCGTTCGGATACCGATACTGAAGCTCTGGCCTGTCTCATTGCCCGGGAGCGTCGAAGCGCGCCCTCCCTGCTGGAGGCGTTCGCCCGCGCTCTGCGTCGGGCGCGCGGGGCGTATGCCGTGGCTATGGTGGCCCTGGAAGAGCCCGGCGTTGTCTACGCGGCTCGTCTGTCCGCTCCTCTGCTGTTGGGCGTGGGCGCCGGGGAATGTTTTGTGGCTTCGGATATTCCGGCTTTTCTGCCCTATACCCGCGAGGTGGTCTTTCTGGAAGACGGCGAAGTGGCCCGCATCAAAAACGCCGAATGGGAAGTTCTGCGCCTGGCCGATCTGGCCCCGGTTGCCAAGATGACGCATCATATCGCCTGGGACATGCAGGCCGCGGCCAAGGACGGCTATAAGCACTTCATGCTCAAGGAAATCATGGAGCAGCCCCGCGTCGTGGCCGACTGCCTGAGCGGCCGTGTGGACGGCGGCCGTGTGTTGCTGCCCGAACTGGACGGCCTGCCGATACCCGGACGCCTGCGTGTGGTGGCCTGCGGCACGTCGTACAATGCGGGTTTGTGGGCGCGGCATTTGCTGGAGGGGCGGGGCGGGGTGCCCACCGAAGTGGAAATAGCTTCCGAGTTTCGTTACCGCGATCCTCTTTTGGGGCCGGATGAAACCGTGTTGGTGATCAGTCAGTCCGGCGAGACGGCCGATACTCTGGCGGCCCTGCGCCTGGCCCGGTCCAAAGGATGCCCCGTCATCGGGTTGTGCAATGTGCTGGGCTCGTCCATCGCCCGTGAGGCCGACGCCGTCGTCTACACTCAGGCCGGTCCGGAAATCAGCGTGGCTTCCACCAAGGCCATGTGCAGCCAGATGACGCTTTTGACGCTGCTGGCTCTGTATTACGGGCAGCGCCGGGGCGTGGCGGGGGGAACGGAAGCCGCCGCCCTGCTGGATGCTCTGACCGGAGTGCCCGCCCTGCTTAAAGATACCTTGCCCGCCCTGCGCGATACCGCCGGACGCCTGGCCCGAGCTTTCGCCGGAGCGCGCAGCTTCTTTTATCTGGGACGCGGACCGGCCTACGCTCTGGCCCTGGAAGGAGCGCTCAAGCTCAAGGAACTGTCCTACATCCACGCCGAAGGGTATGCGGCGGGCGAGATGAAGCACGGGCCTATCGCCCTGGTGGACCCCGAGTTTCCCACTTTTGTTCTGGCCCTGGACGACGAGTTGCTGCCCAAGGTGTTGTCCAACATCGTGCAGGTTCAGGCCCGTCAGGGCAAGGTTATCGCTCTCATGCAACGGCGATCCGTCGATGCGGCGGATGAAGCCCTTCCCATCCCCGACGTGAATGAACCCTGGCTGTTGCCTTCCGCTCATCCTCTGGCGGCGGCCTTTCTGGCTCTGCCGGCGCTTCAGCTTTTCAGTTACGAAATGGCCGATTACCTGGGTAAGGACGTGGATCAGCCCCGGAATCTCGCCAAGAGCGTGACAGTGGAATAAGTCTTTGCCCGCCGGAGGCGCGGGCATAGCCGCTTGTTGTCGGAGTCCGTCGTTCGGCCATGTGGAACATGAACGCTCTTAGAGCGGATTACTTTAACATTATACAATGTTAAAGTTTAAGACACGCCCGCTTCGGCATCCGACAGCACCGATGAATGGCGTTTATGCCTTCGCGACGACCGCCCGCTTCGCAGTCGGAAGAGCATGCTCAAGCCGAAAATGCTCTAAGCGGATTTTCGGCAGAAAATCCAAGATGCTTTTTACAAGCCTTGCCGTTCCGGAATGGAGATGAAAAGCGAAAATCAGGGGATGGGCGGCGCTTGTTTTTTTCCGTAAAAAGCAATGACGAAGAGATGGTGGACGGAGCAGGTGACTCGTCGCCCGGCGGACAACGCCCGCCCGGCGCGCGGACGCTCTGCTCCGTCCGGGGTGGGGCGGCGGCCCGTCCGTGTCCGTTCCGGGTTTTGCAAGGCTGTCGCGGAAGCGTGGGATGCGCGACGCGGAATCGCCAAAGACGACCATCGGGACGGGGGTGGGCGTCAGCGGGCGCGCGTCAGTCGAAAGCTGGTAATTTCCGAAGGCGTGAACAGGCGCACGGCCACATAGCTCCACAGGCCGGTGCCGTTGCTCACGTAAAGCTTCATGCGATCCACGCGGTACAGGCCCGATACGTAACCGCTGTTGGCCCGGGCGATGATCTGCCTGACACCCGGCATCAGGCCGCCGTGGGTGTGGCCCGACAGTTGCAGGTCCACGCCCCGATCGGCGGCGTCGACAGCCCGGCCCGGGCGGTGACGGAGCAGAACGCGGGGCGCTCCGGCCGGGCTGCCTGTCAGGGCCTTGTCCAGATTGGGAGCGGCGTCGTCCAGTCCGGCCAGGACCAGGGGGGCTCCGTCCCGGGTCAGAACAACGTGGCTGTTGCGCAGCAGGTGCCCCGCGGACGCATAGAACCGGACCCAAGCCCCGACGCCCTGATAGGATTCGTGGTTGCCCAGGGCGTAAAACACGCCGTCCGTGGCGCGCAGATCGAGCAGAGGGGCCAGATCGGCGGCGATGATCTCCGGAGCTGCTTCGCCCGTATCGCCGGTGACCGTCACCACATCGGGGTGCAGGGCATTGACCCGTTTCACCAGGGCCGCCAGCCAGGAGGCGTCGAAGATGGTGCCCAGGTGCAGATCCGTCAATTGCACGATGTGGAAGTTTTCCAGGGAAGCGGGGAGGTTTCGGATAGGGATGTCCACTTCCCGCACTTCGGGGATGCGTACGGTGTTCCAGAAGGCCATGCCGCCCAGAAGCAGGCCGACCACGGCCACCAGCGCGGATGTTTTGCGCGCGACCAGCAGCCGCAGAGGCGCGCGCGTGAACAGGGCTGCGGGCAGGGCGGCGGCGGTCAGGAGCAGGCGCGCCGCTTGGAGCAGCATAAGCAGAATGGCGCAGGCGGTGCACAGGCAGACCAGGCGGATGGCCCAGGTGGGCAGGGCCAGGCCCAGGCTGCGCAAGGGGTTCATGGCCAGCAGCATACCCGTGCCGGTAAGGCAGATCAGTCCCAGTCCGAGTTTGAGAACGCGCCGACCGGGCAGCGAAAGGACAAGCCACGCCAGGGCCAGGCTTCCGGCCAGTCCCGCCAAGGCCAGCAGGGTGCGAAAGCCCACGGTGTACATCAGGTTCAGGAAAAAAACGCTGAGGTCGGGCATGACTCGTCCCTGGAATCGAACAAAATTGGTCCCGGCTCAGAACGCGCTGTCCGGCGCGGCCGACCGGGCAAAGCACGAAACCAGGATGGCCCCGGCCTGAGCCACGTTCAGTGAATCGAAGTCACGCAGGAAAGGCACGGCCAGGTCCGCCTCGCAGCGTTTGAGCACTCCGGGCCGTACGCCTTTGTCCTCGTTGCCCAACACCAGCATGGCAGGCAGGCGCAGAGGGGCGTGGAGCGCGTTGAGGCTGTCCGCCGACTTGCGGGCGGCATAGACGGCGAAGCCCGCCTCGGCGGCCTCGTCCACGGCGCGGGCCAGATTGACCACCTGGGCCACGGGCAGGCGTTCCAACGCTCCGGCCGCCGCGCGGCGGGCGCCGGGTCCGAGAAAGGCGCTGTTGTGTCTGGGCAGCACCAGGCCCGCGCCGCCCAAGGCGTACAGGGTACGGGCCAGGGTACCCGCGTTGCCGGGGTCCTGAACCTGATCCAGGGCCACCAGCAGGGGCAGGGGCGCGCCCGCGGCCCGCGCCAACAGTTCGGGCCAGGGCAGAACCGCGCCGTCGCGCAGTCGGGCGACCACGCCCTGATGGGCGGCGCGTCCGGCCAGGCGGGCCAGGGCGTCATCGGGCACCAGAGAAAAACGCACCCCCGCCGCCCGGCAGGCGTCCAGCACGCGGCCGCTTTCGCCGCCGGCGCGACCTTTGCGCACGTATACGGCGTCCACCCGGTCGGGGTCGCATTTCAGCAATTCCAGCACCGGCTTCAGGCCGGGCAACAAATTTTTTTGCTCGTCGGAATTTCCAGGCATATCAAAATGATTTCCATAAAATCTAACATGTGGAAAAGTCCAGACTTTTTCTGGAGCATTGAGCGCAACGGTTTTTCGGGGTAATACTGGACAACTGCCGCGTACGCCCCGTGGGTCGCCGCATCGCGGACCTTTATGGTCGCGACCGGACTGTCCGTCCGATGAGTGGTATCCTGCTTCGGGCGAGGGCGCAAGCGCGGGGTCGCCGCGCCGGGGCGGCGGGTCCGGTATTTTTCAGGCGTGAACCGTAGTTTGAGGGAACAGAGCATGAGCGATCGTCTTTCCACCTTCCGTCCGAAGGGCGCCGCGTTGCGGCTGGCGCTGTGCGTATGCTGCGCGTTGCTGCTGGCGGGCTGCGGCACCGCCAAACTGGACGTTCCCGAGGCCCCGCTGGCCGTCAATACTCCCACGGACGAGGAAATGCTCGAATCGTACCGCCTGGCTTTGCAGGACGACGGCAGGCCCCTGTCCGATGTGGAAATGCGGGCTCTGCTTTCCACCGGAGAAGTGGACCGGGGGTTGAGCACGGAAGAAATGCGGGAAGTGCAGGTATACTTCAAGCACTACGTGCATTCGGCCCGACCGGTGGTGGAACGATTCATCCGGCGCGGCCAGCCCTATATCGATTATACGCGCCGGGTTTTCCGCGAACGCGGGTTGCCCGAAGAGCTTGCGTATCTGGCTTTTGTGGAAAGCGGTTACAATCCGGTGGCGGTGTCGCGCTCCAACGCCGTGGGCATGTGGCAGTTCATGGCTCCCACGGGGCGTCAGTACGGCCTGCAACAAGATTGGTGGATGGACGAGCGCCGCGACCCCTACCGCTCCACGCGGGCGGCCGCCGAGTATCTGGCCAAACTGTACGGCGATTTCGGAGACTGGCATTTGGCCGTGGCCGCCTACAACGCCGGAGAAGGCAAAATAGGCCGCGCCCTGGAAGGCACGCAGACCGACACCTTTTTCGCCCTGTGCCGCAATAACGCTCTTTTGGACGACAAGGCGCAGTTGAAGGAGGAAACGCGCCAGTACGTGCCCCGCTTTCTGGCCATGTGCAAAATTATGCGCAACGCCGATGTGCTGGGGTTCCGCCCGGCGGAAATGGCCGAGGATGAGCGGGTTCTGCTTCCGGCCGTGGAGCTGAGCGCGCGGCCCGGCACCGATCTGGCCGCCCTGGCGACCAAGCTGGGCATGAGTTGGGATGAGTTTGCGGCTTATAATCCCGCCTTTCGGCGCTACATCACCCCGCCCGATCGTTATGTTTCAGTGTACGTGCCCCGTTACGCCCAGGCTCAGGCTTCCCTTTTGTTGCGCGACGCGTCCCTGTCCGGTTCGGGATGGACCACGTATACCGTGGCCAAGGGCGACAGCATGAGCCGCATCAGCAAACGCACCGGGGTGCCGGTTACCGTTCTGCGTCAGTTGAACCGCAAGAGCGAGCCGCTCAAAGCCGGAGCCAAACTGCGCATTCCGGGCCGGGCCGGTGCCACGTTGGTGGCTTCGACTCCGGCCAAGCCCGCTTCCGGCAAGGCCCGGTCCTCCACCCGGACGGCTCCGGCCACAGCGACCGCCACAAAGCACAAAGTTCAGTCCGGCGATACCTTGGGCGCGCTGGCCCTGCGGTACGGGGTCAGCGTGGCGGCCCTGAGCGCGGCCAATCCACAGTTGAAGGACCCCCGGTCGATGCGGGTGGGACAGGTGCTGAACGTGCCCGGAACCTCGGCCCCGGCCGCCGCTCGAACCGTGGCCCGGGCGCCCGCCGAGACGACTCCGGCGCCCTCCGTCACAAAACACAAGGTTCAGTCCGGCGACACTCTGGCCTCCTTGGCCCGACGCTATAAGGTCGGCATAGATGCTCTGAGCGCGGCCAATCCGCAGCTTAAAGATCCCCATTCTCTGCGCGTGGGCCAGACCTTGACCGTTCCCGCGCCGGGAACAACGGTGGCCAAGGCGACTTCCGGAAAAACCCCGACCACCTACAAGGTGCAGCCCGGCGATACCATGTGGGCCATAGCCCGTAAATTCAATATTCCGCCCGCCGAGTTGCTGGCTCTCAACAATATGGAAGACGCCAGCCGCCTGCGCCCCGGCGATTTTGTCCGTGTGGCGCGCCATTAGAGCGTTTTGCCGTTGGAAACATCCGTCGGCCGGATACTATGTCCCGATCCGCGTGTTTCACGCCTGAAGCCGGAGTGTTGTTCCGCAAGCGCACCTCGACTGCGTTTCGGCATAAACGTCTGCAGGCTCGCTATGCTTGCCGACAGTCGCCAACCATGCGACGACGCCGGAGAGGAGGCTGCCCTCCGCCCGGTGTTGAGCATGTCGCGGCGGTCGACGAGAGCGCTTTACTTGAGTTCCTTTTTCAGGATACAAATGAAAAACCGTATTGGACGGAAAAACGACAACAATCAAGGAAGATGATATGAAAAAATGGAAAGTGCTCGCCGTGGCGGCCGCCTGTCTGGCCGCCTTTGCGCTGACGACGCCGCCGGACGCCGACGCCGCCCGCCTGGGCGGGGGCCGGAGCTTCGGCGGCTCGTCGAGTATGAGCCGTCCCGCGCCCATGCCGCGCACTCCCTCGGGTTCCACCTTCCAACAGCAGCCCGGTTCGACCCTGAATCGTCAGGCCACGGCCGGCGCGGCCACGGCGTCGCGCTTCGGCGGTATGGGCGGCCTGTTCGGCGGCCTGCTGGCGGGCAGCCTGCTCGGTTCATTGTTTATGGGCCACGGTTTTGCCGGAGGCGGCGGCCTGCTCGACATCGTCATTATCGGTTTGGTGATCTATTTTGTGGTACGCTTTCTGCGTCGCCGCCGCGACACCTCGCCGGACGCGCAAAATCCTTATGCGGGCCGCACAGATGCCGGCTACGGCAATCCCACGTACGGCAATACGGGCCGGCCTCACGCGGGCGCGGGCTCGGCCTGGGACAACCTGCGCAGCGCCGGAGCGGCCGCGACGCGCAACTACGACGAACCGCAGAGCGACGCCATCCCGGCTGATTTTGACCGTGAGGAATTTTTGCGCGGAGCCAAAATGGCCTATGTACGGATGCAGGAATCATGGGACAAGCGTGATCTGGACGATATCGCCCAGTTCGCCACCTCCGCCGTTCTGGACGTGCTCAGAACTCAATTGGCCGAGGAACCCACGCCGACCACCACGGAACTGCTGATGGTCAACGCCTCGCTTATGGAAGTGCGGAACGAGGGCGACAAACAGCGCGCCGCCGTGTTTTTCGACGTGCTTATGCGCGAAGACCCTCGGGCGGCCCAGCCCGAACAGGTGCGCGAAGTATGGCACTTTGTCCGCCCCCTGGACGGTTCCGAATCCTGGCGTCTGGACGGCATTCAGCAGGTGGCGTGATGTTGATCTTCTCTGGAAAGCGGGGGAGGGCCTGCCTCCCCTGAGCCTGTCGGCACGGAAGGGTGCCTTTTGATCAGTATGGGCCGCGCCGCCTTTGAATCGATGCGCTATGCCGACATGACGGCATGATGCGGGGGCAAAGGCGGCGCGGCCCGTATAATACGGGGCCGGGGGAATTATTCCCCCCTGGTTTATTCTTCGTCATTCATCGGGCGGCCGGGATGACCGGCCGAAGCCTTGTGCAGGGCCTGTAGGGCGACACGGGCCTCTTCCCAAGAGGGTTCGGCAAACACGGTGTCGCGGGAAGGGACGACGTTCACCACGCGGGCCTCGCCGTCGTTTCCGGCGGGGGTAACCCGGACCGGCGTTCGTCCGTCGCCCGCCTCGGCGGCCCGACAGGCTTTGGGGGAATAAGAGGCCACCAGGGCCGCGGCCGCCAAAGTGGCCTCCTCGGTCCAGGGAGAGCGTTCCGGAGCCGCGCTGCGGCCCAAAGCCAGGGGACCGGGAAAGCCCGCCGCCTTGAACAGCCGATCGCCGGGCCGCGCCAGTCCGGCAAAGGCTTCGTTGTCGGCCTGGTTGCGCCCCACGGACAGCCACCAGTCCCCGTGCCACAACTGACGGCCCACGTTGGACAGCCGATAGTCGGCCGCGCCGGGCCGGGCCAGACGGGTGAGCAGGGGCCAGTAGCGGCGGGCGTTTTCCTTTTCCGTCAGCATGCAGCCTCCGGCCGGGGTGGGGATGTCCGTAATGCCCATCCGGGCGGCCAGTTCCAGTTGATCCTTGCGGCCCCGCCCGGAAATGCCGAGCAGGCGCGAACGATCCACCAGTCCGGATTCTTCGGCGTCGGTGGGGTCAAGACGCAGGGCGCACAGAGGACGCAGCAGCAGATCGCGGACACCGGCATCCCGACGGATGACGTTCAGCGTGTCGCGTCGCTGCGACATGGGCCTCTGGCCCAGTACCTCGCCCGACGCGATGAAGCGCGCCCCGTGGCGGTCCATGCGTTCCCGCGCCCGGCGCATCATGAGTATCTTGCAGTCCACGCAGGGGTTGAGCACGCTGCCGTAGCCGTAGACCGGCCCGGCAGCCAGCAGGGCCGCGTAATCGTCCCCGACGTCCACGATCTCGATATCCAGACCGTAGACCTTTTCCCAATGGCGGACGCGGCCCGGTTTGCCGAAAAAGGGCGAGACAAAGTGCAGACATTTGATGCTCAGCCCCTGGTCCGTAAGCAGACGGGCGGCCAGGATGCTGTCCAGTCCGCCGGAAAAAAGGGCGATGCCGTCGTAATGTTTCATGCCCCGTGTGATAGCCGGTCGGCGCGTCTCCCGCAAGAGGCGCTCCGTCCGCGCGCCCCGTGGATCGAGGCCTGCGGCGCTATGCATAAAATAAGGGATTATGCGTTGTTATTGATAAAATCCCTTGCCGTGACGACTCCGGAGCGTTATATTTCTTCGGAGTTCGTCGACCAGATCGACATTCCGGAAAATCGCAAGTGGAGCGGAGCGTGCCGCGCTGTCGTTGCGGCTGATTTTACTGTGTTTTATACCCGTTGCGCATGTCGCCGTCGGCGGCGCGCCGTGAAGCGGAGGCTGCCGTCGGACCGCCTGCGCCGGAAGCGGCTCCGCTTCTTGCCCCGGTTCATGCCTTTTGCTAATGTCACCCGATTCCATCCGCAGGGAGTATCCTTAAAATGGCGAAAAAGCCTGTTGTTTCACCGGAAGAAGCGCGCCGCGAGGCGCTGAAAACCGCCCTCGGCACCATCGAGCGCAAGTACGGCCAGGGCGCGGTCATGAAACTTTCGGATAACGCGCACGTTCGCGTGCCGGTCATTCCCACAGGGTCCATCGGTCTTGACCTGGCTCTGGGCATAGGGGGCATCCCGCGCGGCCGCGTGACCGAAATTTACGGTCCCGAATCGTCGGGCAAAACCACTCTGACGCTGCACATCATTGCCGAATGCCAGAAGCTGGGCGGCACAGCGGCCTTTGTGGACGCCGAACACGCCCTGGATATCAGCTACGCCGCCCGTCTGGGCGTCAAAACCGACGAGTTGCTTATCTCCCAGCCCGATCACGGCGAACAGGCTCTGGACATCGCGGATATGCTGGTCCGTTCCGGCGCGGTGGACCTGGTGGTGATCGACTCGGTGGCGGCCCTCATCCCTCAGGCCGAACTGGAAGGCGCTATGGGCGAAACCCAGGTGGGCGGCCATGCTCGCCTGATGTCCCACGCCATGCGCAAGCTGACCGGCACCATCCACAAATCGCGCACCTCGGTCATCTTCATCAACCAGATACGCATGAAGATCGGCCAAATGGGCTACGGCAGCCCCGAAACCACCACCGGCGGCAACGCCCTCAAGTTCTACAGCTCGGTACGCATGGATATCCGGCGCGTGCAGACTTTGAAAGACAAGGACGAGGCCTACGGTTCTCTGACCAGGGTCAAGGTGGTCAAAAACAAGATGGCTCCTCCCTTCCGCGAAGCCAAGTTCGACATCGTGTGGGGCATGGGGATTTCCCGCTCCGGCGAAGTTCTGGACCTGGCCGTGGAGGCGGGCATCGTCGACAAAAGCGGCGCCTGGTTCGCCTACGGGTCGGAAAAGCTGGGCATGGGCCGCGAGAACGTGCGGGCCATGCTGACCGAAAATGTGGAGCTGCGCGAGGAAATCGAGCGCAAGGTCATCGAACATCTGGGCATGGACGGCGGCGTTCCGGCGCCTTCCGCGCCCGAAACGTCCGACGCGGGCTTCCTCGACGATGGAGAGGAGGGCGCTTTGCCCCCGTTGTCCGACGCAGCGGATCAGGACTTCTAAATATCGCCATTACGGCGGACGCTCCTCCGGGGCGTCCGTCTTGGGCGCCGTTTCGCGCGCCCACCCCGCCGACCCTTCAGGAGACGCCATGCTCACCGCCAAGGAAATCCGTCGCAAATTTCTGGAATTCTTCAAGCAGAACGGCCATACCGTGGTCCCTTCGTCGTCCCTTGTGCCCCGCGACGATCCCTCCCTGCTGTTCACCAACGCGGGCATGGTCCAGTTCAAGAAGCTCTACCAGGGGCTGGAAAAGCGCTCCTACGTGCGTGCGGCCACTTCGCAGAAATGTCTGCGTGTCAGCGGCAAGCACAACGACCTGGAAAACGTGGGCCGTACCGCGCGTCACCACACCTTTTTCGAAATGCTGGGCAACTTCTCCTTCGGCGATTACTTCAAGGAAGACGCCATCCGTTTCGCCTGGACCTTCGTCACCCGGGAACTGAAGCTGCCTGAGGATCGCCTGTACGTTACCGTGTTCCGCGACGACGACGAGGCGGCCGCTCTATGGCGGAAAGTGGCGGGACTTTCGCCCGACCGCATCTTCCGCATGGACGAAAAAGACAACTTCTGGACTATGGGCGATACCGGTCCCTGCGGTCCGTGCTCGGAAATTTATGTGGACCAGGGCGAGGACATGGCCTGCGGCCCCGACTGCGGCATCGGCAAGTGCGACTGCGATCGCTTTCTGGAAATCTGGAACCTGGTATTTACCCAGTACGATCAGCAGCCCGACGGCGTCCGCCTGCCCCTGGAACACCCCAACATCGACACCGGCATGGGCCTCGAACGCGTGGCCGCCGTGTGCCAGGGCAAGCGCTCCAACTTCGACTGCGACCTGTTTCTGGATATTATCAACTATACGGCCTCGGTGGCGGGCGTGGCATACAGCCACAGCGAGCCCGACACCAACGACGTGGACACGGCCCTGCGCGTCATAGCCGACCACAGCCGTTCGGCGGCCTTCCTTATCGCCGACGGCATTTTGCCTTCCAACGAGGGCCGGGGCTACGTGCTGCGTCGCCTTATCCGCCGCGCCCTGCGTTTCGGCACCCTGATGGGGCTGCACGAGGCCTTTTTGTACAAGAGCGTGGGCAAGGTCATCGAGGTCATGGGCGACGATTACCCCGAATTGCGGGCCCGCGCCGACTTCATCGCTCGTGTGGTGCATGAGGAGGAGGAACGTTTCCGCCTGACCCTGGATAAAGGGTTGGCCCTGCTGGAGGACGAACTCGCCCGCCTGGCCGCCGACGGCCGGAGCACGGTGCCCGGCGAAGTGGCCTTCCGTCTCTACGATACCTACGGTTTCCCGCTGGATATCGTGACCGACGTGGCGGGCAAGCGGGGTTTCGCCGTGGACGAAGCGGGCTTCGCGGACCATATGCAGGAGCAGAAGAAGCGGGCGCGCGCCGCCTGGAAAGGGTCCGGCGAAAAGGACCTGGCTTCCCGTTTCCAGGCTCTGCTGGACGAAGGAATCCGTTCGGAATTTTTCGGGTACGAGCGCCTGTGCGGACAAAGCAGGGTGGTGGCCCTGCTGGACGCCGACGCCCTGCCCGTGGATCGGCTGGCCGCGGGCGAAACGGGCTTCGCCGTCACGGGCCGTACTCCCTTCTACGGCGCGTCCGGCGGTCAGACCGGCGATACCGGGCTGTTGGAGGCTCCGGCGGGCAGAGCCGAGGTGATCGATACCTTGAAGCCCGCATCCGATCTCATCGTGCACCAGGTACGGGTCACCGAAGGCGAAGTGCTGCCCGACCAGGAAGTAAGCCTGACCGTGACCGAGGGCGCGCGCACCGCGTCGGCGCGCAATCACACCTCCACCCATCTCCTGCACGCCGCTCTGCGCAAGGTGCTGGGCGACCATGTGCACCAGGCGGGGTCGCTGGTGGCCCCGGATCGTCTGCGCTTCGACTTTACCCATTTTGCGGCCATGACGCCGGAAGAACTGACCGCCGTGGAAACGGAGGTCAACCGTCTTATTTTGGCCGACTTCCCGGTGGGCGTGCGCGAAATGGGTCACGACGAAGCCGTGGCCTTGGGCGCTATGGCCCTGTTCGACGAAAAATACGGCGACGTGGTGCGCGTGGTGTCCGTGGGCAATGAAGGCGAGGACCCGCAGTCCGTGGAACTGTGCGGCGGCACCCATCTGTCCCGCACCGGTCAGGCGGGCAGTTTCGCCATTCTGTCCGAAGCGGGTGTGGCCGCCGGAGTGCGGCGCATCGAAGCCGCCACGGGCTGGAACGCTCTGGCCGTGCTTACCGGGCAGCGGGCCGAACTGGCCGAGCTGGCGGGGCGCCTCAAGGCCCGGCCCGGCGAACTGACCGCCCGCGTGGACGCCCTGCACAAAGAAGTCAAAGCCTTGCGCAAGGAACTGGACAAGACCCGGGCCGGAGCCGGTCAGGAAAACCTTATGGACCGGGCGGTCGACGTCGACGGCGTGCGTCTGCTGGCCGCTTCGGTGGGGACCATGAGCGTCAAGGCCCTGCGCGAACTCATGGACGACGTGCGTTCCAAGCTGCCTTCGGGCGTGGCCTGCCTGGCCGCCGAGGATAACGGCAAGGTGCAGCTTATCCTGTATGTGTCCAAAGACCTGCACGAACGTTTCACCGCGCCTGAACTCATCCGGATTATCGCCCCGGCCGTGGGCGGATCGGGCGGCGGCCGACCCGACATGGCCCAGGCCGGGGGTGCCAATCCCGATGGGGTGGACGAGGCTTTTCGCCTGCTGCGGGAACGCGTGCAGGGGTAGGAAGCGCGCGTCCGCGCGGGCGTCCGACGAACATCCGCGCGGAACGTATCCGGGCGATTGCCCCTGCCGTCGCCGCCCGGAAGAATTTTTCCGGGCGGCGACGGCAGGCGGTTTTACGGGGGCTTACGTTCGGCGCGTCTCCGGAGCGCACGCGGGAGGATATATGCCCACGCTTGACGTGTACTGGGGGGATAATCTTCCGCTGTTGCGGGCCTTGCCTGACGCCTGTTTTGATCTCATCTACGTCGATCCGCCGTTCAATACCGGCCGAAAGCAGCAACGCACGCAACTGATGACCGTGCGCGACGAGGCCGGGGATCGGATAGGCTTCCAGGGCCGCCGCTATAAAAGCATCAAGATGGGGACCCGGGGGTACGACGACGCCTTCGAGGACTTCCCGGCCTTTCTGGAACCGCGTATGCGCGAGGCCGCCCGTGTGCTCAAACCCGACGGCAGTCTTTTCTTTCATATCGATTACCGCGAGGTGCATTACTGCAAAGTCATGCTGGACGGCATCCTCGGGCGCGAATGTTTCATGAACGAAATCATCTGGGCCTATGACTACGGGGCCCGCACCCGTTCGCGCTGGCCCGCCAAGCACGACAATATCCTGTGGTACGCCAAAAACCCCGCGTCCTATACCTTCAACTACGAGGCCATGGACCGCATTCCTTATATGGCCCCGGCTCTGGTGGGCAAGGAAAAAGCCCGTCGGGGCAAGACGCCCACCGACGTATGGTGGCACACCATCGTCAGCCCCAACGGACGCGAAAAAACGGGCTACGCGACCCAGAAGCCCCGGGGCGTCATCGACCGCATCGTGCGCATCCACTCCCGCGAGGGCGACAGCCTGTGCGATTTTTTCGCGGGCAGCGGTACTCTGGGCGCTTCGGCCTGGGAGCTGAACAGAAACTGCGTGCTCATGGACTCCAACCCCGAGGCCTTGCGGGTTATGGAAAAACGCTTCGCAAACCTGCCCGTCGCCTGGCACAACTGGCCGCCCGCGTAACGCGGCCGACTACAGGCCCGTCGCCTCGGCCACGGCCGTCAGATCCGGCACGCACTCCAGCCGGGTGACGATATGGGGCGGCACGGGATATCCGGCGGCTTCCAAACTTTGGGGGGTAATGCGCGCGCGGTTCGCGTCCGTTGGGGCCAGCCCCAGTTTCACCGCGCTTTCCGCGCCGTGGCCGGTGCGCACCAGAAAGGCGGCGGCAAAACCCGCGTTTATCGCGAACAGCAGGTCCTCGGGTTTGTCGCCGACCATATGGCAACGGGCCGGGTTCAGGTTTCGTGCGGCGCGCAGTTCCTCCCACATGCCGGTCCCGGGCTTGCGGCAGGCGCAGCCTTCGCCCGGGCCGTGGGGGCAGAAGCGGACCTCGGCAAACGAGACTCCGTAAGGTCGCAGCAGATCGTCCAGACGGGCCTGGCAGGCCCGAAAGTCCGCCTCCGAAAAATAGCCGCGCCCTATGCCCGACTGATTGGTGACCAGAAACAGACGGACGCCCGCCCGGGCCATACGTTTCAGGGCTTCGCCCACGCCGGGCAGCAAGGCCACGCCGTCCGGATCGCATAAATAATGGCGGTCTTCGATGACCGTGCCGTCGCGGTCCAGAAACAGCGCCTGCGGGACGATGGGATGGGAGAGACGGGACATGGGCGGACTCCTGCGGTTCAAGATGGCGGTGTCCGACCATAGCGGGCCGCGTCCCGCCCGGCAAGCGGCTTCCCGCTTGACGCGGCCCCCGCTTTTTCTCATGGTGACTCATGCTTCTGTACATCCACGTTCCGTTTTGCCGTCGCAAATGCCGTTATTGCGCCTTTTATTCCGAGCCGTTGGCCGGCGGGAGCCTGCCTCTGAACCCGGACGCCGCGCCGGATCACGGGCAGGAGCGCATGCAATTGTGGGTGGACACGCTGCTGATGGAAATGGCCCGGTGGGCGGATCGGCTGGGGCGGCCCGCCGTGCGCACCGTGTTTTTCGGAGGGGGCACGCCCAGCCTGGTGCCGCCGGATATCCTGGGCGCCATCCTGAGCCGCGTCCGCCGCTCCTTTCGGCTGGACGACAACGCCGAAATCAGTATGGAGGCCAACCCGGAATCCCTGACCAGAGCATCGGCCAGGGCCTATATCCGGGCCGGGATCAACCGGGTATCGCTGGGGGTGCAGGCCCTGAACGACGACATGCTGACCTTTTTGGGGCGGCCGCATACGGTCAAGGACGCGGTGCGGGCCTACAACGCCCTGCGCGCGGCCCACTGTCGCAATGTCAGCCTGGACTTCATATGGGGGCTGCCCGGCCAGAGCGTGGCCGCCTGGTTGGGGCAGATAGGCGAAATTGTGCGCCTGCGGCCCGAGCATGTCTCCTGCTACGGCCTGACTCTGGAGCCCGGCACCCCTCTGGCCGCCATGCACGCCGCCGAAGCCTTCACTCTGCCCGCGGAACGGGAGCAGGCCGCCATGTATATGCGCGGCGCGGAGCTTCTGGAGGAAGCGGGGCTGCTCCAGTATGAAATTTCCAATTTTTCCCGTATGGGCTACCAGTGTCGCCACAATATGGGGTACTGGGAGGGGGAGGATTATCTGGGGCTGGGCCCCGGAGCCACCTCCACCCTGGGCGGCCGCCGCTGGACCAACGCCGCCGATCTGGCCGCCTGGGCCGAGGCTGTGCGCCGCCACGCCGTCGCCGCCGATGCCGAGGAACTGACCCTGACGGACCGCGTGCTCGAACTCATCATGCTGCGTCTGCGCACCGCGCGGGGCCTGCGTGTCAAGGCTTACCGCGAATTGACCGGGCGAGACCTGCTGCGTGACCACAAGGACCTGATCCACGCCTTGCACCGCCACGGTCTGATCCGTATCCGCAACGGTTACTTATGGTTGACGCGCAACGGCATGTTGGTTTCCAACAGCATTCTGGAACGCTTTTTTGATTGCGCGCGGGAACGGCTGACCGAAGGCGGCCCGGCGGTCCGGTCCGCCGTGACCGAGGCTCGAAGGGCCGAGGGGCAAGTCGGCGAGACTTCGGAGTCGAATGGGTGTTAAAGGATTCCACCTTTGAAAATATCGACGGAGTCGAACGTGAGACTTTGTCGCGACGCCGGAGCGGTCGCTGTTTTTCGGCGGCGTCAAGCGACGGTGGAGGCGTGAATTTGAGAGGGCGGAACATCACATCCGGCCATGGACAATTCCAAAGCGAAATTCCCCTCAGGGAGGAGCGGCCGTGCGGACGGCTGGCCCCCAGTCCCACGGGGCCGCTGCACCTGGGCAACGCCTGGGCTTTTCTTCTGGCTTGGCTGGCGGCCAGGGCCGAAGGCGGTCGGGTCGTCCTGCGCATGGAGGACATCGATCCGGCCCGTTCCCGGCCGGAATGGGCCGGAGCCATATGCCGCGACCTGCGTTGGCTGGGACTGGATTGGGATGAGGGGCCGGATGCGGGATGCGGCATGGCCGACGCCGGACCGCACGCTCCCTACAGGCAAAGCCGGGCCGGGCGCTTGTATGAGCGGGCCTTCGCCGTATTGGACGCGGCAGGCCGCGTGTACCCTTGTTACTGCACGCGCAAGGAACTGCGCGCTCTGGCCGGGGCGCCGCACGGAGCGGCTGACGGTCTGGGGGACGCCGGGGCCTTTTATCCCGGCACCTGCCGCCGCCTGAGCCCGGCCGAACGGCGGGAGCGCGAGCGGGCCGGACGGCATTCGGCCTGGCGGCTGGCCTGCCCCGAGGGGGCGACGGAGTCGTTCGACGACGCTGTGTTGGGGCCGCAGCATTTTACTTTGGCCGAATGCGGCGGCGATTTCGCGTTGCGTCGTTCGGACGGGGTATGGGCCTATCAGTTGGCCGTGGTGGTGGACGACGCCCGCATGGGAGTAACGCAGGTGGTACGCGGGGAGGACATCCTGCTGTCCACGCCGCGCCAGTTGTTGTTGTTCCGCCTGTTGGGGGAGCGCCCGCCGCGCTACGCCCATATCCCCCTGCTGCACGACGCGGCGGGCGAACGCCTGGCCAAGCGCCACCACAGCCTGAGCCTGGGAGCGTTGCGTGAAGCCGGGGTACGGCCCGAGGCCGTCACCGCTTGGCTGGCCCGCGCGGCGGGTCTGGGGGAAGGCGTTCCGGCCGATCTGGCCGTCCGCCTGCGGAGGGAAGGAAAATTTCCGTGGGAGCGTCTGCCCCGGACGGGGCTGCGCCTGTCGGACAACGTGGCCGAAGCCCTGCGCCGGGGCGACGCGCCCTTGCCTGAGCCCCTGCCCGCGTGTAAAAATACATAGCGCCGGGGCAACCAACTCATTGCTCGAAGGCGGTCCGTGTTCCATGCGTCGGAGGCAGAGCGCCGCCCGGCGATAAAGGCTTTCTCTCCGGCTTCGGTAACTGCAACCTTCAGGAGTCCGCCATGTCTTCCCTTGCCGCCGTGTTTACCTCGGAACGCCTGGCCGAACTGTTTCCGCCGGAACGCACCGATGCCTTTTTCGAGGCTCTGTTCGGCGGAGCCGAGGAGGGCGCTTACGATATCCGCCTTGCTTTTACTCGCGGAACGGAACGCCGTCTGGACTTCGTGTTCGAGCTGCACCAACGGGGCGATGCCTGCCTGGCCTGCAATCTGACCCACGGTCTGCCTCAGGTGTTTGCCCGACATCCGGTCATCGATACGGCCGGGCTGGCCGCCGTCCTCGCTTCTCTGGCGGGGTGGCCCGAAGGGGGCTTCCGCTGGGAACTGGAACGCACCGAGGAAGTGTCCGATGCGCTGCATGTGGTGCCTCTTGTGCTGACCCGCGCGGATTAGGGTATTTTTCCCTTTGAAAATGCCCGCGGGGTCGAGCGGACCAAAGCTCCGTCACGACGCCGGAGCAGCCGCAATGTCGGCGGCCGTCGGCAAGTCCATAGTCGATTATGCCGGAGAACGCATCCGGGGGATGCAGCGTCATGGGCTTGATCTGTTTGCCTTGTCGGCTGTTTTGTGTTGAATTCACGGCGCGAAATATGTTTTTTGAGGTACGGTATGGGAGATTATCCCTTGGGTCGGGCCACCGTCTATGACGACTTGTCCGGTAGCCCCGCCTGGATGCACGAGGTTCTGAACGCAGGCCATATCGGACTGTGGACTATTATTCTGGAACCGACCACGGGTGAAGGGCAGATGCTGGCCAACGACGCCATGCTTCGGCTGTTGGGGTTGGACGAGCATCCTTCGCCGACCGCGTGCTATGCCCATTGGTTTTCCCGTATCGCTCCCGAGGCCGTGACCGTGGTTCTGGAAACCGTGCGGGCCATGACCGTCACCGGCCGACTGCATGAAGTGGAATATGCCTGGCATCATCCCCTCCGGGGCTGGATTGACGTGCGTTGCGGCGGCAAATGCACCACGCCCGAAGGGGACTCCCGCATTCGTCTGAACGGCTACCATCAGGAAATCACCGAATTGCAGACCGCGCGCCGTTCACTGCGGGACAACCTCTCCCGGCTGGAAACGGCCTGCCGGATCGGACAATTGGGCGTATTTGAAGTGACGGAAAAGAACGGGGAGCTTTGCCTGACGGCCAACACCATCTTTGCGGATCAGTTTGCTGTGGACTTGGCGCGGCCGCTGGGCGAATTGCTGCCCATCCTGCACGCCCGACTGGAAAAGTACGAGGCCGCCGCGTGGGCCCCGCTGGAAAACGCGCGCAACTGGAAACCGGGCAACCGCAGTCGTCTGGAATTCGGCTATATCCATCCCGACCGGGGCGCGGGCCGCTATATGGTTGAATGGGAATGTGTGAAGCATGTCGACGACATGCGGGTGGTGGGCTTCACCCGCGATGTGACCAGCGCCCGGCTTTACGAACGGTCTTTGCGCGAGGCCAAAGAGAGCGCCGAAGCCGCCAACCGGGCCAAAAGCTCATTTTTGGCCAACATGAGCCACGAAATACGCACCCCCATGAGCGGGCTCATCGGTTTATGTTCGCTTTTGGAGCGTACTGCGCTTGACGAGCGTCAGAGCGGTTATGTGGCCAAGTTGGACGCTCTGGCTCAGTCCATGCTGGGCATACTTAATGATATTCTTGATCTTTCCAAGATTGAGGCCGACCGCCTGGACTTGGAACAGACGCCTTTTCGTCTGGAGCAGACTCTGGAATTGGTGAGCGTCGTGGCTCAGACCAAGGCCGAACAAAAGGGGTTGAGCTTCCGCCTGAAACGCGGGGAAAATACGCCCGGCTGGCTGGTGGGCGACGCCCTGCGCCTGCGCCAGATTTTAAGCAATCTGTGCGACAACGCGGTCAAATTCACGGCCCGGGGCGATGTGGAACTGGTCGTGCGGGTGCTGGAGCGCGACGCGCATCGAGTTCTCATGGAGTTTGTGGTGCGGGATCAGGGCATAGGTATGGACAAAGCTACCGTGGCTCGTTTGTTCCAGCCTTTCACACAGGCCGACGTCTCCACTTCGCGCACCTTTGGCGGCACGGGCCTGGGGCTGGCCATCAGCCGCCGCCTGGCCCGTATGATGGGCGGCGACGTTACGGTGGAGTCCCGACCGGAACGGGGCAGCACATTCCGGGTGACGCTGCCTTTTCCGCTGGCCGCCGGTCTGGAGCAGAATGAGGAGCGCAGGTCGGAGCCCGCGCACAATGTGGCGGGTATGCGGGTCCTGGTGGCGGAGGACAACGGCATCAATCAGGAGATCATCGCGGATTTGCTGAAGCTGCTGGGCGTGGAATGCGTGCTGGCTTCCGATGGACGGGAGGCTTTGCGGTTTTTTGCCGAACAGGGGCCTTTCGACTTGGTGCTCATGGATGTGCAGATGCCCGGCATGGACGGGTACGCCGCCGCCCGCCACCTGCGCGGCGACGGTATCCCCGGCGGAGCCGAAGTTCCCATTTTGGCCCTGACGGCCAACGCCATGCGCGGCGACATGGAGAAAAGCCTGGCCTCGGGTATGAACGGGCATTTGACCAAGCCCGTGGACCTGGACGATTTGGCCCGCGCCCTCTCCGCCTGGCGACGGGACGAAAACGAAGACGTCGAACGGAATTAATATTCCGCGTTCGTCCGCTCCGCCGTCACCCGGATATTCCGATCGAAGCGGCGACGCAGCAGTTTGCCGGTACGCTCCACTTCTTCCAATTCCATTCGTCCCCGATCGCCGCGCAACAACAGGCGTAGTTCCGGTTTGCCGCCGCCCGGGCGAGGCGCGGCGAAATGAGCGTGGAGTACCAGACCGGCATGGCTTTTATCCATGCGTTCGGCCAGAGTCAGAAACAGGGAAAGCAGGCGCACGGCCGCCTTCGATTCCTTGTCCAGATTGCGGTATTCGGGATAGCGTCGCGTGGGCCGCTTGCGGTGGAAGAAGGCCGTGGCCGCCATGATTTCGATTTCCCGATCCGTAAAGCCCAAAAGTTCGGTATGGCGGATCAGGTAATGCGCATGCATGTGATGGGCGGTGAAGGATAGAAAAATGCCGATATCGTGCAGCAGGGCCGCGTAGTACAACAGTTCGCGCAGGCCGGGAGCGGCCGCGTGCAGGCCCTGGGCGCGGGCGCTGTCGAACAGTTCCAGAGCCAGGGCCGCCACGTGGCGGGCATGTTCTTCCTCGAAACGGCAGAAGCGGGCCAGACCGAGCACGCCTGCTTCCCGCGTCGACAGATGCGGCGGGGCGCCCGCCGGGGACAGGGCCAGACCCCGCCGCCGCAGGTAATCGATGAGAATGCCGTGCTGCAGGCTGCGGCCGCTGACGCGCACTTCAGTCAGGCCCAGTTCTTCCATGATGGTCTGAAGCACGGCGGCTCCGGCCACGATGACGTCGGCTCGGTCGGGATTGATGCCCGGCAGCTTGCGACGTTCTTCCAGGCCGCGCGCGCATAGTTCGCGCACTACCCGCAACAGATCGTCGTATGTCAGGGCGCGGCGCGAAAATTTGGCCCGCAGATCGGCCCGGGCGGCATCTTCGTCTTCCTCCTTGCCCGCGTCCCGCCGTCGGAAGGCGGCGGCCATTTCAGCCAGATTTTGAGCTGTGCCCGAACTGGCCACGGCTTCGACGATGTCGAATCCCCGGATACGCTGCAAAGCGTGCACGGCCTCGCGCCGTACAATGTTTTGCAACGCGGCGTAACGATCTGCGGATACGGGGCCGTCGTCTTTGCCGAAAAACCGGTTGGTCAGGCGCACGCAGCCCAGGCGCAGCGAGTCGAGGTTGCGGAATTCGGCGGAATCGCCCACGATAAGCTCGGTGCTGCCGCCGCCGATATCGATGAACAGGCGCGGCCGATCCGTGGTCTCCAGGCCGCCGGATACGCCCAGATAGATGAGTCGGGCTTCCTCCTGGCCGGATACGGCGGTCATGACCAGGCCGGTTTTTTCTCGAACCCGGCGCAGAAAATCCGCGCCGTTGTCCGCGTCGCGCACGGCGGCCGTGGCTATGGCCGTCACCTCCCGCGTCCCGTATACCGCGCACATATCGGCCAGGCCGCGCAGTACGTCCAGGGCCCGGCGCATGGCGTCCTCACGCAGGCGTTTACGGGCGAAAGACCCGGCTCCCAGCCGGATCATGTGCTTGACCTGGTTGAGCACCCGGTAAGAGCCGTCGGCCCGTACCCGGACCAGCATCAGGCGCACCGAGTTGCTGCCCAGGTCGATGACGCCCGTCACCCATTCCGACGGCCGTTCTTCAGCCGGGCTTTGTTGCCGGTCGCCTTCGGACGCGGCAGACGCGCTTACAGGGGCAGACATGTGAGTTCCAGATCCCGTTTGAAAACATAACGGAAGAGTTCGCCCTTTTTCAGAGCGCGTCCCAGTTCCGGGGCTGCGTCGACCGCCGGAGCCCCGCACAGGCAGTGCAAGCGCACCGTGTGTTTGCCCACGTGGGCGTCCACATCGTCGATCAGTCCGGTGTGAGTATAGTCCAGGCCGTCCGCCACGCGCAGCAGGGCGGCGCAGCGGCGTACGGCCCGGCGATCATGCCGGGACAGGGCCGCAAAACGCCGGTGGCGTTTGGTGGGCATCGCCCGGCGGTGATAGCGGGCCAGCAGAGCTATCAGAGGACGATCCTCGGGAAGCAGGTCCAGATTCAGATCGCTGATGATGAGCCGCATACCGGCTTTATGATGCCCTCTGCGTCCTTCGGCCAGCCCTATGTCGTGCAGGCGGGCGGCTTCGTGCAGTCGGCGGCCCCAAACCTCGTCCAACCCGTGCAGAGAGGCCAGGACGGCGAACAGGCGGTCGGCCAAGCGGGCCACCTGTTCGCCGTGGGCCAGCAGGGCCGCCATGTCCGGCGTTTCGGGCAGAGCCGCGTCGGGGGTCGGGATAGGTTCGGGATCGGCGGAAAGGGAAGCGGGATTCATGCGTGCGCTCCTGTATCGGATGAGCCGGAATTCGGCGCTGAGGCCGAGGCTCCGTCGTTGTCCGGGGGGGTGAGAAGATCGGGCCGGGCGGCCATCAGGGCCTGGGAGTCGACGGCCGGGTTACGGCCCGGCCTCAGCCGGACGTAAGTTCCGTCGGCCTTCAGTTTCCAGGCCTGGACGTTGTCGGCCAGGTGGGTTTCGAGAATGCCGTGGATAAGGTTGCGCAAACCGGGGTCGAGGATGGGCGTCAACACTTCCACCCGACGGTCGAGGTTGCGGGGCATGAGGTCGGCGCTGCCTATGTACAGGCATGGGTCGCCGCCGTTGCGGAACCAGAACGCGCGCGAGTGTTCCAGAAAGCGCCCTACCACGGACGTGACTTCGATGGCGTCGCTCAGTCCCTTGAGGCCGGGGCGCAGGCAGCAGATGCCGCGGATCTGAAGGCGGACGCGCACTCCGCTTGCGGAGGCGCGGTACAGGGCGCGGATAATGGCCTTATCCACCAGTTGATTGCATTTGAGGATGATTTCACCGCCGCCCTGGCGTTCATGCAGCACGATTTCACGCTCGATGAGGTCCAGCAGGCAATCGCGCATGGACAACGGCGAAACGAGCAGGGCGCGGTACTGGGCGCGCTGGGCGTAACCGGTCATGACGTTGAACAGATCGGTGACGTCGGCTCCGATATCGGGCGCGGCGGTCAACAGGCCCATATCGGTATAGGTTTTGGCCGTGGACGGATTGTAATTCCCCGTGCCGATATGCACGTAACGTCGCATGCCGTCCGCCTCGCGCCGCACCACCAGGCAGAGTTTGGCGTGAATTTTCATGCCCACCAGGCCGTACACCACGTTGACTCCGGCCTTTTCCAGTTCCTCGGCCCAGGTGATGTTGCGTTCCTCGTCGAAACGAGCCTTGAGTTCCACCACGGCCGTCACCTGTTTGTGCCGCCGCCGGGCCTCGATGAGGGCCCGCACCACGGGCGAATCGTTGCCTACCCGGTACAGAGTCTGCTTGATGGCGATGACGCCGGGGTCCTCGCTGGCGGCCCGGATGAAGTCCAGCACCGGGGTAAAACTTTCATAGGGATGGTAGAGAAACACATCGCGGCGGGCGATGCGGGCGAACAGTTCCCCACTTTGAAGACCGGGGGGCGTATGGGGATGATGGGGCTCGTCCTTGAGGCCCGGTCGGTCGATGCCGTACAGGGCCATAAGGTCGGAAAAGGCCTGCGGCCCCTTGATACGGTAAATCTGGAACGGCTGCACATCCAGGTGACGGGTAAGAAAGGCCGTCAGTTCGGCGGGCATGCGGTGGGCGATTTCCAGGCGCACCACATCGCCGAAACGGCGTTGTTCGACCAGGTCCTTGACCGCCTCCAAGAGGTCGTCGGCCTCGTCTTCCTCGATTTCCACATCCGTGTTGCGGGTGATGCGGAACAGTCCCTCGCTGACCACGGTGTAACCGGGAAACAGACTGGCCAGATGTTCGCGGATCACATCCTCCAGCAGCAGGATGTCGTCGTCCCGTACATTGGCGCTGAAGCCCAACGAGGCGTAGGTCTTGGCTTCCTTGTTGCGGGGGATGAACACAAAGCGCGACAGATTGCCCGGACATTTCAGGCGGGCGAAACGGGTTACCCCCAGATCGTCCTTCAGTTGAACCAGAAAGTTGAGCGAAATATTGGAAATGGTGGGAAAGGGATGGGCCGGATCAATGGCCTGAGGGGTGAGCACCGGATAGATTTCGTTTTGAAAATAGCCGTCCAGAATGCGCTTTTGTTTTTGCGAAAGTTCCTTGTAACGCACCAGACGCACGCCTCGTTCCCGCAACTGGGGGGCCAGCTTTTTGCGCCAATGGTCCTGGGCGCGCTCCAGCAGTTGGAGCGCGCGCCGCCGTATTTCCGCCAGTTGTCGGGCCGGGCTCATGCCGTCCGGGGCGGTGGCGGCGACGCCGTTGCGGTACTGATGCAGGATATTGGCCACCCGCACCATGAAAAATTCGTCCAGATTGTTGTGGAAAATAGCCAGGAACTTGACTTGTTCCAAAAGAGGACGGCGGGGGTCCGTGGCTTCTTCCAGCACCCGGGCGTTGAAATCCAGCCAGTTGATTTCCCGGTTGATATAGAAATCGGGGCAGGTCAGTTCACGCTTTTCCTCATCGGTACAGCGCGCTTCCGGTCCGGAAGTTTTGGGCGCGGACGTTTTGGCCTTGGGCACGGGTGACCTCCTTCAGGTGGGCGACCTCAGCATAAACCGTGCGAAGCAAGAGGTTAACCGAAGACAAGGGAGAGAGTGCGACAATATCATGTCTGTCGGGCGACAAACTCGTGACGGCCATACGGCCCTCGGGGGCCGAAGAGCCGACCTTCCCTCCCGTCTCGACCATTTCAACCGGGGCGCAACGCCGGATGCGGGTCACCGATGAAAGGAACGGAAGCGGAGCCGGAAACGCGGGGGCTGCGCCGGGAGACTTTCGGTCAGAGTCGGGCGGTCGGTTGCGCGGGGCTCGGCGCGTTGTTCGCGTCCGGCTTGTCCGTCGGATGTTGAAGCCCGCCGTCGGCGCTTGCTCCGTTTCCTTCCTCCGTGGGAGCGGCCTGGTCGCGGATATGCACGTCAAGCTGCGGGAAAGAGATTTCGATGTCGTGCTCCGCATACAGTTCGTTGATGCGCAGACGGATGTCGGTCATGGTGGTCATGCCGTGATCGATGTTGGCCACCCAGTAGCGCAACAGCAGGTTGAGCGAACTGGCCGCAAAATCGGTAAAGAAAACCAGAGGCTCAGGGTAGCGGAGCACTTTGGGATGCTCCAGGGCGGCCTGGGTGAGCAGCTTCATGGCCAGGGCCATATCCGACCCGTAGGCCACGCCCACCGCCACCTCGCGTCGGACCATACGACCGTTGTGGGTCCAGTTGGTGAAGGTGTTGGACAAAAACTGCGAGTTGGGGATGAACACCGTGGCGTTATCGAAAGTTTCCACCTGGGTGGAGCGGATATTCACCCGGCGTACCGTGCCCGTAATGTTCGATACCTCCACCACGTCGCCCTCACGGATAATCTGGCCGAAAATAACCATGAGGCCGCTGATGAAGTTCTGCACGATGTTCTGCATGCCGAACCCCACGCCGACGCTGAGGCCCCCGGCCACCACGGTCAGACTGGTCAGGCTGAAGCCCAGCGAACTGAGCACGTACAGGGCGAACAGGGCCCACAGAAAATAGGTGTAGGCGGTCTGAAAAGGGCCCACCAGGGTCGAATCCAGTTGCACGCCCTGGCGGCGGATACCGTCCAGAAAGGTACGGCCCACGGTGATCAGCGAACGCGTCAGGTAGAAGGCGATGAAGATGCTTACCACCTGGATGGCGTTGAAGGACACCGCGCCCACGTTGAAGCCCATGCTCGCCACGTGCTGGAGCAGATAGGCTCCGCCCGGGTAGGCCAGAATCCACAAGGTGGGGGCCAGGGTGGCCACCAACAGCGCGGCGGGCAGGACGAGGGCCAGCAGCAGACCGGCCGCGATGCCCCGGCCGCCTTCCTTGGGCAGATACTGGTCCACCATGTTGCCTACCCGCACCAGGGCCACGTCCTGCTGGACGCATACGGCCAGCGCCGTATAGAGCATGCACAACAGGATGGACAAGCGGGCAAAGCCGAACAGGGTGAGCAACAGGCTGAGCCAGCCCACCACGGTGAAGCCCTGGAGCAGCAGCCTGGGCAGGCCTTCCTCCGGCTTGGGCAGGGTGTGCAGGCGGCGCAGGATGAAAGCCTGGGCCGTCAGCCAGGCCGCCGCCAGAAACAGGGGAAAGGGATCGAAATACAAAAGCACCATTCCCACCAGCATGGGCAGAAACATGGGCCACAGGGGCGATAGGCGCGACTGATCCGGATGACCGAAGGCGTGCAGATCCCAGGCCAGGGTCATCTGGCCCCAGCATAGGCTCATGGTGCCGAATGAGGCCACAATCTGGTACATCTTGCCGTTGCTCCAGGCCGCGTAGTGCAAACCGAGCCCCAGGATGAGCCAGAAGGCGCTGTTGCGCACGATGCGCAGCCAGCCGTCGCGTATCGGATCGGGCGCGCGGGCCGCCGCCCGACGCGACAGATAGAGCAGGACAGCCAGCGGAGCCATGACCACTATCACGCGCACCAGCACAAACAGCCATTCCTGCCAGGTCTGGGGGATTTCCGTGCTCAGACGCAAGGACAACACTTCGTCGATGGTTTGCAGACGGGTCAGTTCCGCCGACCAACTGGCCGGATCGAACAGCTTGCCCGCCGCCGACAGATAGTAGTCGCGCCACAGGGTGGGCATGGCCTTCTGCATCCGTTCCTGCTGAGCTTCCATGTCGGCGCGCAGGGAGCGGGCCGGAGCCAGGGAGCGGGCGACGGTGGTCTGAAGCTGGGTGATTTTCCGGCGGGTGGCGTCCAGATCGGCGCGGAAGCGCTGCATGGCGGCCCCGGCGGGGTCTGTGGCGTCGACCTCCAGAGCGGTCAGTTCGTCCAGGCGGCCGGTGAGGGCGGCCAGGGCATCTTCCAGAGGGGCTGTTTGGCTGTCCAGACGTTCAAGCAGACGACGCGTGCGTTCGGTCACCACAGTCAGCTCGGCGGGCATGCTGCGGCTGACCTGGGCTATGGCGGCCAGTTTGCGGAATTCCTCGTCAATGTCGTTGACGCTCTTGTTCAGGGCGGCGCCGAGACCGGGCAGTCGGGCCAGCAGATCGTCCGCCTTGGCGCGGATGTCGGCCAGGTCCTGCAGGTTTCCCTGCATAAGGCTGTCCCACACGCTTTGCACCGTTTCCACGGAGGCCTGTTCCGAAGCGGCGGCTGCGGAATTCGCGACCGAAACCGCCGGAGCGGCGTCGGCCGCGGTCGCAAGGCCCGGCCGCGCGACGGCCGAGAAAAAAAGCAGAAGGCACGGAACAAGCAGCGATCGGCGCATAACGTTTCCTTGACGGCGGACTGCGGACGGGGGGGAACGGCAATCGCGTCCGCCCGGCCCAGAATAGACCGGCCGCGCGGAAAGCGCTGTGATAAAAACGCCCCGGACTTATTGGCCGGACAGGGAAAAGGTCAGATAGACGTTTTGTTCCTTGCCCTCGGGGGGCAGGGTGATGACGCCCGGTTGCAGCAGGGCGCGGAGCACGGCGGCGTCAAAGGCGCTGGAGCCGGAGGGTTTTTCCATCTTGTATTCGGCCAGGGTGCCGTCGGGTTGAACCAGCAGACGCACGGTGGCGCTGTATTCACCCTTGAGCCCCTCGGGCAGAGTGATATAGGGCCGGGCGTTGTCCATCAGTGTGTCGGCGTAGGATTTGGGCGGAGTCTGGTCGGAGGCCGGAGCCGCGGGGGCGCCGGCGCCTCCGTCGTCGTAGACGAAGGTCAGAGCCACTTCGGCCGGAGCGGCGTAAGGCGCGGGCGGAAAGATGCCGGCTTTGGCCACGGCCATGCACACCGCGTCGTCCACGTTGGGATTGCCCGAACTTTTGCGCAGTTCGCAGGAAAACGGTCTGCCGTCGTTGGTGATGCGCACGATGACCGATGTGGAGCCCGTGGCGCCTGCGGGTCTGGTCCAGTTGGCAAGGATGATGTCCATCACTTGAGCGCCGTATCCCCCGTTGGTGTCGGCGCTGACCGCAACGGCGAAGGCGGGCGCGGCCGTCAGGCAACTCACGACGAGCGCCGGCGCAAGGAGATGAAGGGGCTGAAGCGTCGGGAACATAGTGTGGCCTCCGGATGAAGGGATGTGCTGAGCCCCACCTTACACGTTTTGGGGGGCACGGGGCAAGTCCCGATGGCGGGCGCGCCGAGGCGCCCGTGGTTTGCGGTCTGGATAGGGGCTCAGCGCCCTCCCATATCCTGAGTATTGAAGGTGATGATCAGTTCCTGCTGTTCGGGCGTGGGAGGCGGAGGCAACTGCTTGGCGCGGAGCACGGCGTTGACCGCCGAGGCGTCCACATCGTTGCGTCCGGACGAGCGCACGATCCGGCAGTCCTGAATATGGCCCGAAGCGTCCTGTACGATACGCACCTGCACCACCAGATTTTCGCGTGAATATGTGGGCAGGCTCCAATGGGATTGAACCAGCAGCATGACCTGCCCGACATAGACGTCATACAGGCCGCCTCCGCCGGGCCCGTCGCCCACGCCTCCGCCTCCGCCCACGCCGACGCGGCCGTCCTGTTTTTCCAGATCGGCCAGGGCGCGCGAGGCGGCCGAGCCTCCGCCGCTCTGCTTTTGCAGGTCGGCCAGGGCACTGGCCGCGGCCGAACCGCCCGACGAGGCCGGTTTTTTGGGCGTGGCCGCTTTGTCCGGCTGCTTGGGCGGCTTGGGAGTCTCGGGCTTGGGTTGTTCCTTCGGCTCTTCCTGCTTCGGTTCGTCCCGGGGGGGCGGAGGAGGTTCTTGCCGGGGTTCTTCCGGTTTGGGCTGCTCGGGCGGAGTTTCAGGCTTTTTTTCCGGTTCCCGGGGAGGTTGCGGCTGCGGATCGGGTTGTTTGGGCGCTTCTTTTTCCCGGTCGGGCTGCTCGGCCTCGGCTATTTCCACCGGCCGCGAGGGCAGGACCGGTTGGGGCGCCTGAGGCGCGTCCTGCCGGGTGGGAAGAGGCGGTTGCGGCACGGAGACGGGCTGTTCGGCCGGAAGCGCGGTGGGCACGGACGCCGGTTGAGGAACGGGCGCGGCCTGAGGAGGAGCGGCGGCGTCCGTGGAGGGCGCCGCCAGTTCCGGCGCCGTCCGACGAGCGTCCGGAACGGCGGGAGCGGCCAGGGTGGCCGGCGCGCCGGGTTCGGTCGTAGCCGGCGGGCGCGGTCCCAGTACGGCCGAGGCCAGATTTTCTCCGCCGGGGTCGCCCATGACCAGGCTTACCTGGTAGACCGGCCGCGTGAGATCCGCCGGGGGCTCGCCGTCGGGCCAGAACAGCGCGACGGCCAGCACGGTCAGGTGGAGCAGGAAGGAAAGAAGAAAACTGCCGATGCGCATAAAGATCCGGAAAGGGACGGGACGGACGGAAAACCCGGTTTACCGGGCGGCCGGAGTTTCGCCGGACGCCGATTCGTTGTCGGGCAGAGCGATGACGCCAAGTCGGTCGATGCCCGCCGCCTTGACCCGGCCCATAACGTCCACCACCACGCCGTAGGGCACGCTTTGGTCGGCCCTGAGGAACAGAGCCCGGCCTTTGTCGCGCACCAGCAGGCCGAGCCGGGTTTCCAGCTCGTCCGGGCGCACCTCGTACTTGTCGAGGAACATGGTGCCGTCACGGTTGATGGTCAGCACCAGATGATCGGAATCCGTGGGCAGTGTATCCACCTGCTTGGTCTGGGGCAGATCCACGTCCAGACCCTGGTCCATCATGGGGGCCGTGACCATGAAAATGATGAGCAAAACCAGCATGACATCCACGAACGGCGTCACATTGATTTCGGAAACAAAGCCTTTTTTGCCGACGGAAGCGCCCATGTCGCGGTCCTAGTAGGAGGAGTCCGCCGCGCGGGGCGTTCCGCGCTGGACGTTGATTTCGCGCTGGACACGGTTCAGGAAGGCCCCCGCGAAGTTGACCAGCAGGGTTTCTATGCCGCCCAGTCTGCCCAGAAACAGATTGTAGGCGATGGTGGCCGGAATCGCCACCGCCAAGCCGATGGCCGTGGCGATCAGGGCCTCGGAGATGCCGGGGGCCACGGTGGCCAGCGAGGCGGACTTCATGAGGCCGATGGCGTGAAACGAATTCATAATGCCCCATACCGTGCCGAACAGGCCGATGAAGGGGGCGGTGTTGGCGGCCGTAGCCAGGACCGAGAGCGAACGGTTGAGACGGCCGAGCTCCATGCCGACGCCCTGGTGCAGGGCGCGGCGCACGTTGTCCACCACCACTTCCTCGGAGGCTCCGGCCTCTTTGGAACGGTTGAATTCCAACACGCCCTGCTGAGCCACGGCGTACAGAGGGGACGAGGGGTCGCCGCCCAGGCTCTGCACCGCCTGGCGCAGGTCGCGGGCGTTCTCGAACCGCTCCAGGCCTTCCGATGCCTTGCCGTGGGCTGAATGCAGAGTGACCCATTTACCGATGATGATGGCCCAGCTGTAGATGGACAGGCAGACGAGCAGTCCCATGATCAGCTTGACCAGCAAGGTCGCGTTGAGGAAAAGGGAAAAAACGCTGTATTCCATGAATGCTCCGAAATAGGGCCGAAAGGAAAGCCGCCGGTGTTCCGACGCGTTATGTTTTCCTGTCCGTCATAAGCGCGGGCGGCCTTGGATGCAACGAAAAAATAGGGCACAAAAATATTGCAAAGTGTTGCCGGAGCCCTGTCCATGCCTTCCCGACGTGGACAGGCAACCCACTTTACGCTATGAGAAAAACGGCTTCAGGCCTCTTGTGTCCGGGGTTTTCCGCGCCGGAGACGGTCCGCCCGCCGCGCGCGATCGGGGTTGTTTTCAGCCGTCGGCGGCTTCGGTCGCATTGATTTCGCCAACGTTCAGCATTCTTCGCCAAGGGAGACTCTCATGGTTTGGTATCGTCTTTGCGCCGCGGCTCTTGCAGGCGCGTTGCTCGCCCCCCTGCCCGCGCGGGCCGCCACCTATACTATGGATGAAGCTGTACGCCAGGCGCTGGAGTCCAACCCCGGCGTGGAAAGTTCGCGGCAGTCCGTGGACGCCGCCGAGTCCGGCCGCAAGGCCGCCCGCAGCTCCTTCGGGCCCAGCGTGAGTTCGACATACTCTTACACCCGCTACAACGAAGACCGCCCTTCGCGGCATGAGCACAATGCCTACGCCTGGTCGGTGGGCGCCTCGCAGCCGCTGTTCACCGGCTTCAATCTGCTCAACACCTATCAAAAAGCCGCTCTGCAGAAAGACAACCAGGTTCTGCAACTGGACAACACCCGGCTGAACATCGTGGCCCAGGTGCAGGCCCAGTTTCTGGCCTATCTCAAGGCCCAGGAGAACATCCGCAGTACCGAACGCTCGCTGGAGCGCGCCCGCGCTCAGTTGGCCCTGGCCCGGGCCTCCTACAACGTGGGGGCGCGTCCCCGGTTGGATGTGCTCCAGGCCGAACTGGACGTGACCCGCACCGAAGCCACGCTGATCCAGAATGAAAACGCGCGCGATATTTATCGCGCCCAACTCAATACTCTGCTCAACCTGCCCGTGGACGCTCCCACCGACTACGTGGGCGATTTGCAGACCGTTCCCTTTGATCTGGGCCTGGAAGAGTGTCTGGAACTGGCCTTCCGTCAGCGGCCGGATTTGCTGATGGCCCAAAAATCCGTGGAAATTGCGGAAAAGGACCTGGGCATCACCCGCAGTTCGTTCTACCCCAAACTTTCGGCAGCCCTCAACTGGAGCACCTCGGGCAGCCGCGCCGACGCGGCGGGCAGCCGTTACTCCCCCACGGGCTACAGCGAATGGCAGGCGGGGCTGACCGCCACCTGGGATCTTTTCACATCGGGGAAGCGCTGGTTCAACACCAAGCAGGCCGCATCCCAGATCGCCGCTCTGGAAGCGCAGTTGCAAGCGGCCTTCAACGATTCCGCCTACGAGGTCAAGTCGTACCTGCTCAACGCCCAGGATGCCAAGCGCATGATCGCGGTGGCCGAACGCTCGGTGGCCAGCGCCCAGGAGTCGTACAACGACGCCAAGATGCGCTATGAACTGCAACTGGGCACCAACCTCGATCTGCTCACCGCCCAGTCCGATCTGGCCACGGCCGAACTGTCGCTTATTTCGGCCAAAACGGATTATCTCACCGCTCTGTCTCGTCTGTACGTGGCCATCGGGGAAATCCATCCCGGTCTTGACCGCCAGGGTGAACCTGCCGTGCGGCCCGCGTCCGCGGATTGAGCGTCGTCGGCCGGGATGCGGGGTCGGATATGCGTGAAGCGGATATCCTCGCTCGGAACCGGCGGGCCTGGGAACGCCTGGCGGCAAAGGGCTGCGCGTGGACGCGGCCCGTGGGGCCGGAATTGGTGAGCGCAGCCCGGAGGGGAGGCCTGGACGCGGTGCGACTGACGCCCACCCGTTCTTTGCCCGCAGGCTGGCTGCCCTCTTCGCTGGCCGGGGCGCGCGTGCTGTGCCTGGCCTGTGGGGGCGGGCAGCAGGCCCCCCTGATGGCGGCGGCGGGCGCGGACGTTACCGTGCTCGATCTGACGCCCGCGCAGTTGGAGCGCGACCGGCTGGTGGCGGAACGCGAAGGGCTGCGCCTGCGCCTGGAGCAAGGGCATATGGGGGATTTGTCCCGTTTTGCGGACGCAAGTTTCGATCTGGTCTTCAACCCGGTGTCCGTCACCTATATTCCCGACGCTCTGCCCGTGTTCCGCGAATGTTTCCGGGTGCTCGCTCCCGGCGGCGGTCTGCTGTTCGCGGCGCCCCATCCGCATATCTATATCTTCCACGGCGGAGATTGGGACAGAGGCGTGCTGCGGGTGGCCAACCGTCTGCCTTTCTCTTCTCTGGACGAGCGGGGGGAAGAGGGGAGCGCCGCGGAGCGCGACGACCGACCCGTGGAGCACAGCCATACTCTGGAAGCTCTTATCGGCGGCCAACTGGCCGCAGGGTTCCGCATCACGGGCTTTTACGAGGATGTGGACGGCCCGGACTCGGATGACCCTCTATGCGCCTACTGCCCCAAATACTTCGCCACCAAAGCCCTGAAGCATTCCGTTTCGGCGGCCGATTGACCGCTTCAGGCGCGAAACCTGCGGGTGTGGAACAGGGTACTGGTCGGCGGCGGATATTTTCAATCGCGGCATGCTTTGGGCGGGAAGGGAGCGTGAGACGAAGAAGCCTTGCGGATGGCGGCGGTATGGGTGCCCTATTCCCGGGGGCGCGCCCCGATGATGTTGGGCAGGGGGCTGCGGCCGTCCTCGCCTCCCAGAAACAACGAAGCGGCGTTGCGTCCGGCCCAGGTGGCGTTGCGTCCGGGCAGGCGCAGCGTCATGGCTGCCTGACTGCCGCCCTCCACATAGATGGCGGCGCGCAGGCGCAGGTCGGGGTGGGCGTTGAGCACGTCGACAAAGCGATGGACGCTGACGGCTTCGCGGCAGTGCAGGAACAGAATATTGCCGTCCTCATCCTGGGCCACGGCGGCCACGGCATGGACGGGGCCGTTCTCGGGCCAGACCTGCGCTCCGCCCGGGCCGAACAGGCGGAAGTTTTGAACCGCCACGTCGTAATCGGGCAGCAACGTTTCCCAATCGTCCACGGAACGATCCAGCACGGCGGCCGCCGGCAAGCCCTCCCGACGGGGGCCGCATACGAAAAAACCGCCGTAGCGGGACGCGATGCGGCTGTTGTTGAGGTCCTTTCCACGACGCATATATCCGGTGTTGGTTTTGCCGTCGGGCAGGTACATGCCCGCGTTGACGGCCGCCGTCAAATTCAGGGTTTCGGCCCATTTTTCTATACTGAGGGCGGTCGGGCCGTCCCAGACGACGCTGTGCAGTGAAAATTCATAATGATCGGGGTCCAGACGCAACGCCGTCACCCGCACGGGAACCTGGCCCTCCTCGGGCTCGACCAGAAACGCCAGATCCAGGCCGTCCGCCAGGTTGGCCCAGTTCAGAGCGTGGCCCGCTTCGGTTTCCGCGGTCTCCGGCGACGAAAGTTCTCCGGCCGCCGCGTCTTGCGGCGGGAGCAGCGGGGGCTGAGCGGCCGACAGAGTCAGCGACAACAGCAGGATGCGCCAGTATTTCCACATGGTTCTCCTATACGCCGGAATGCGGGCGGGGCGCAAGCGTTGTCCGATCCGACGGCAGAGCAGACGTATGTTGTGCGGCTGCCCTGACGGCGCTGCGAATGCAGCGCCCCGGACTGATGGCAAACCCCGCGTCATGGAGTAGTCGTCGGCGACGCGCGGAGCATGAGAGGGCGCGCGTCGCTCGTCCCGCATAGGGGGCACGATGCCTATCCGAACGGCCAATGACGAATGCCGAATAAACCGCGGCCCGTCGTTGACGGCATCCCCTTTGCGGTGGAAAAAGACTTTCCGGCCGCCCTGCCGCTTCCGGACGGGCGTTTTCCGTTGCCGTTCTCATTCCCCGTCGGGGGGCTTTTCGGGAGTCCGTCCGTGCCCGCGCATATAGCCTTGCTGGTTCTTTTTGCGGCTCTGCTGCATGCCACGTGGAACACCATTGTCAAAGGCGGCGAAAACAAACTGTACGAGTCGGCCCTGAACGCCCTGGGCGGCGGCCTGGGAGCCTTGTGTCTCGTGCCCTTTCTGTCTTTTCCGGCCTCGGCGGCCTGGCCTTTTCTGGGCCTGTCCTGCTGTTGCCATCTCGCCTATTACGTCAGCATAGCCGAGGTTTATAAGGTCGTCGATCTGTCCGTGGGCTATACCATTATGCGCGGCAGCGCGCCGCTGTTCACTGCCGTGGCTATGGTTTCGCTCGGGACCTCTCTGTCGCCGGCAGGCTGGGGCGGCCTGCTGGCCATTTGTTCCGGCATTGCCTGCCTGGCCTTGCAGGGGGGACCGTCCCGACTGGGTCGTCACGGCCTGTGGTTGGTCCTGCGCACGGCTTTTATCATTATGGGCTATACCTTGTCGGACGGTTTCGGCGGGCAGAGAAGCGGCGACAGCGTCGGTTACGCCTGCTGGATTTTCGTGCTCAACATCTTCCCGCTGCATGCCGTGGTTCTGGCCCGGTCCGGCCGGGATTATCTGCGCTACGCGCGCAAACGGGCGTTGCCGAGCCTCGGCGGAGGTCTGTGCGGGTTGGGGTCTTACGGCATCGCCATCTGGGCCATGAGCGCGGCTCCCATCGCCCTGGTCGCCGCCCTGCGCGAAACCTCGGTGGTCTTCGGCATGCTGTTGGCCGTTCTGTTCCTGGGGGAACGTTTTTCGCGTCTGCGCGCGGCGGCCGTGGCCCTGGTGGCGGCGGGCGCCATGCTGCTCAAGGCGGGGTAGCCTTCAAGCCGTCGGACAAAGCCCGGGGCGGAGGCCTGAGATGCGACCGCCGCGGGTAAAAGCGGAAAGCGGCTTGACGTATCAAGTTATTCGGATATACTGAATTATGGCCGTCCGTCGCGGCGGTCCCGCCATCCGCAGGAGAGAGGAGATACTTCATGAAGATTCGCCAGGCCCTGGAAGCGCGCAAAGGTCCTTTTTATTCCCTCGAATTTTTCCCGCCCAAGGACCCGGCGGAGTGGCCCGCTTTTTTCGGCATTGTGGAGCGCCTCAAATCGCTCGATCCTCTTTTCGCGTCGGTGACGTGCGGAGCGGGCGGGTCCACGCGGTCCTATACCCTGGATATAGCCTCGCGCCTCAAGCGTGATTACGGGTTGGAACCCATGCCGCACCTGACCTGCGTGGGAGCCACGGCGGGCAGTCTGGCCGGGGCGCTGGACGGTTTTCGGGAGGCGGGCATCGACAACGTCATGGCTCTGCGCGGCGACAAGCCGCGCGATGCCGGACCGGACTGGAACGAGGGAGCTTTCCGTCACGCCGAGGATTTGGTGCGCTTCACGCGGGAGGAACGGCCCGGTTTCGGCGTGGGAGTGGCCGCCTACCCCGCTCCGCATCCCGAATCCCCCAGTTTTCGCAGCGACCGGGACCACCTTGTGCATAAAATCAGGGCCGGGGCCGACCTGGTGGTGACGCAACTCTTTTTCGACAGTCGTGAGTATTTCGCCCTGGCGGACCATCTGCACGAACATGGAGTGGATGCGCCGATTATCCCCGGCGTGCTGCCCATCCAAAGCCTGGCCTCCATCCGGCGCACCCTGTCCATGTGCGGAGCCAACATCCCCGGCAAGCTGTATCTGCAACTGGAGGAAGCCCACGACAAAGGCGGCACCGAAGCCGTCAAGGAAGCGGGTCTGGCGTTTGCCGTGGATCAGATCAGGCGTTTGCTCGACGGCGGGGCGCCGGGCGTGCACCTGTATACGCTCAATCGCGCCGAACTGTGCCTGCGCATTGCCGACGAGGTGGGACGCCTGTAACGGTCGTCTCTGCCCCCGGCCCCCGCGATCCGCTTCGGCACGCCGCTCGAGGCCGCTTTTCAAGACGAGCCCGGCTGCCGCCCGCCGGACTTGACGCGCCAGCGTAATTGACTTACGCCCATTACTTTGCAACACGGCGTAGTTGCGGTCGCGCGACGCCCGATTTCTTTTTCCGGACGGAGAATTTCCCGTGAGCAACCAGACGAAAGCACGCAAACCGGTCAAACTTGCCACCCAGTCGGATCATGCCGCCTATTTCATGCCCATGCTGGAAAGCTTCGCCGAACACGGCGAATTGAACGAGGTGATCAAAAACTGCGTGGTCAAGTCCTGCGAGCTGCTCGACGCGGGCGTTCCTCTGTTCCCCAACGATTTCGACAAACGGGACGACGCGGGCGCCGTACGCGCCGAGTACGAAGCGTGCAGCGCCGAGGAGTTGGAGTCCGTGGACGCCCGCTTCTCCCTGGCCGGGCGCATGGTTTCGTCACGCTCTTTCGGCAAGGTCATCTTTTTTCATCTGCAGGATCGCAGCGGCCGCATCCAGTGCTATGCCGAACGTGCCGCCCTGGGCGACGACGCCTTCAAGGTGTTCAAAAAGCTCGATGTGGGCGATATCGTAGGCGTCACGGGCGCTCTGTTCCGCACGAAAACGGGCGAACTCACCCTCAAGTGCGATTCGGTGCGGCTTTTGTCCAAGTCCTTTCGCCCCCTGCCCGACAAGCATTACGGTCTGACCAACGTGGAGCTGCGCTATCGTCAGCGCTACGTGGACCTCATCGTCAATCCCCGGGCCCGCGACATTTTCCGCAAGCGCTCGCGCATCGTGCGCGAATTTCGTCGCTTTATGGAACTGCACGGCTTCATGGAAGTGGAAACGCCCATGATGCACCCCCTGGCCGGGGGCGCCGCGGCCCGTCCCTTTGTGACCCATCACAACGCGCTGGACATCGAACTGTACCTGCGCATCGCGCCCGAACTCTATCTCAAGCGACTCATCGTGGGCGGACTGGAAAAGGTATTTGAAATCAACCGGTCGTTCCGCAACGAAGGCACGGATACCCGCCACAACCCCGAATTCACCATGTGCGAATTCTACTGGGCCTACGCCACGTTCCGCGATCTCATGGACTTTACGGAACAACTGTTCGCCCACATCGCGCTTGAAGTGTGCGGGGGCACGGTGATTACCTACCAGGGGCAGGAAATCAATCTTACGCCCGGCTGCTGGCGGCGTCTCACCTTCCACGATTCTCTGGAGGAAGTGGGCGGCCACAAACCCGAGTTCTACAACAACGCTTCGGCGTTGCGTGATTACCTCAAGGCCCGGGGCGAAAAGGAAGTGGACAACGAAGGCCTGGGCAAATTGCAGGCCAAACTGTTCGATCTGGATGTGGAGCCCAAACTCATCCAGCCCACCTTCATCTATTTCTATCCGGCGGAGATTTCCCCCCTGGCCCGGCGCAACGACGACAACCCCGAACTGACGGATCGTTTCGAACTGTTCATTTGCGGCGGCGAAATGGCCAACGCCTTTTCCGAACTCAACGATCCCGTGGATCAGCGCTGTCGCTTCGAGGATCAGATGGCGGCCAAGGCCGCCGGGGACGAGGAAGCCAATCCCCTTGACGAAGATTATCTGCGGGCTTTGGAATACGGCATGCCGCCCACGGCCGGACAGGGCGTGGGGATCGACCGCCTGGTCATGCTGCTGACCGATTCGCCCTCCATCCGCGAAGTGCTGTTCTTCCCCCTGCTCCGGCCGGAAGTCTAGGGGGCCGCCGGATTATGTCCTTTGAACTCTTTATTGCGTCGCGCTACCTGGTATCCCGGCGCAAGCAGACGTTCATTTCGGTCATTTCGCTCATGTCGGTGCTGGGGGTGGCCATAGGGGTGGCCGCGCTGGTGGTGGTCATGGGCGTCTACAACGGTTTTACCACCGACATCCGCGACCGCATCCTGGGCTCCAATTCCCACGTGATGGTTATGGCGTCCGCCCCGTCCGCCTTTGACCCTCCGGATGGAGGAGAGGGCGCGACCCCGTATTTGGACCGGATCAAGGCCGTGCCCGGCGTCAGGGCCGCCACTCCCTATTTGTATACCGAAGTGCTGTTGTCCACCCCGCGCGGGGCCACGGGCCTGGTGTTGCGGGGGATCGATCCGGCCCAGGCGGGCGAGGCGTTGCCTCTGATCCACGATCTGTACGCGGGCGACGCGGCGGAGCTGGCCTCCGGCGAGGGTGCGCCCGGCATCCTGGTGGGCAAGGACCTGGCCGATCGTTTTCAGTTGAAGGTGGGCAGCCGCATCAATCTTATGTCCCCGGCGGGGCAGCGCACCACGGCGGGATTTGCCCCCAAGATCAAGCCGTTCCGGGTGGTGGGCGTCTTCAAGTCGGGCATGACGGATTACGACAGCCGCCTGGCCTACGTGTCCCTGGAGGCCTCACAGGATCTCATGGGGCTGCCTTCGGGACGTATTTCGGGTATTGAGGTTTTCACCCGCGATCCCTATGCCGCTTCCGAGGTGGGGCAGGCCATCGAGGCCGAGTTGGGGCCGCCGTTTTACACCCGCAACTGGATGGAGCTCAACGCCGGATTGTTCGCCGCGCTTCAACTGGAACGTATCGGCATGTTTATCGTACTGGCCATGGTCATCCTGGTGGGGTCTTTCTCCATCATCACCTCGCTGGTCATGCTGGTCATGGAAAAAACACGAGACATAGCCATCCTGATGTCTATGGGGGCCACGGCCCGCGCCATACGTCGCATGTTCATGCTGCAAGGTGCCATCATCGGCGCGGTAGGCACGGGCTTGGGCTATATTCTGGGCCTCAGCCTGGCCTGGCTGCTCAAAAAGTATCAGTTCATCCAACTGCCCGCGGGCGTTTATCCCATGGATAAGCTGCCCATCCTGATCAGCGTGCCCGATACCGTGCTCATCGGCGTCGTCGCCCTGGTCATGTGCTTTCTCGCCACCATTTATCCGGCGCGGCAGGCGGCTCGGCTGGTACCCGCCGAAGCCCTGCGCTACGAGTGATATGAAACGCCGCAAACCAGCCTCCTCCGATATCCAGTACCTGGCGCAGGGCGTGGAAAAAACCGTGACCGGTCCGGCCGGCGCGCTGACCATTTTGCGCGGCGTGGATTTGACGGTGCGGGCCGGGGAATCCCTGGCCGTTGTAGGCGCTTCGGGGTCGGGAAAGTCCACCCTGCTGCACATTTTGGGCGCTCTGGACAGTCCCAGCGCGGGCTCGGTGCTGTTTGAGGGGCGTAATCTGGCCGGGCTGAGCCCCGCCGAGGCAGCCGCCTTCCGCAACCGCGAACTGGGATTCGTGTTCCAGTTCCATCATTTGCTGCCCGAATTCACCACCGTGGAAAACGTGGCCATGCAGGCCATTATCGGCGGCATGGCGAAGGGGCGGGCGCTGCATCTGGCGGAAAGCGCGCTGGAGCGCGTGGGACTTGCCGAGCGGCGTGATCACAGTGTAACAACATTATCCGGCGGCGAACGCCAGCGGGCGGCCATCGCCCGGGCCACGCTGCTGGAACCCAAGGTCCTGCTGGCCGACGAGCCCACGGGCAACCTGGACGGCAACACCGGCGAACTGGTGGTGAACCTGTTGCTGGAGCTGAACCGCAACCTGGGCATGACCTTGGTGGTGGTGACGCACAACCGGGAGTTGGCGGCCCGCATGGGGCGCAGTCTCGAATTGCGATCCGGAGAACTGTATGAACAGAATCCTGTCTAGAGCCCATTGCCTCCTGCAACGCGGAGCTTTCGCCCTGATCCTTCCGGCGTTGAGCCTGTGCCTGTGGGCGGGCGGCGTGTCGGCGGCCCAGGCCGCGCCCGTCGCGGCGGCCAAAAGCCCCACGCTGTTGGTGCTGCCTTTTGCCGTCAACGCGTCTCCGGATCTGGCCCGGCGGATGGAGGCCGACCTGCCCGCTTTGTTGCGTCAGAGATTCTCGGCCGCGGGTTTTCGCGTCCTTTCCGCCGCCGAAACCCGGCGCGTGGCCGGGCAGACCGTCACCCGCGATCCGGCCAAAGCCCGCTCCCTGGCCAAAAGCGCGCGGGCGGACTACGCCGTGTTCGGTTCTTTCAGTCAGGTGGGCGACAGCTTCAGTCTGGACGTGCGCCTGGTGGACGCGACGGCTCCGGCCGTGCGTCCCTATTACGCGGAAAAGGCGACGGTGCTCGAACTTCCCGCCGCCCTGGACGAACTGGCGGAGCAGGCCTTTGCCGGAGCCACGAACAAGGATTCCCTGGCCGATATTCAGATTCGGGGCCTGCGCCTGATCGACCCCGATCGTGTGCTGGTACGGCTGAATACCCGCAAGGGCGACGCCGTCAATGTGGACGATATCGACGAGGATGTGCGCCGCGTCTGGGATATGGGATATTTCAGCGATGTGTCCGCCGATATTGAGGAAAGCGGACAAGGTAAGGTTCTGGTGTTCACCGTGGCGGAAAAGCCCCGTATCGACGATGTGCGCGTGGAGGGGTCCGACGCGGTGAAAATCGGGGACATCACCGAGGCCATGAGTTCCCGCACCGGCACAGTGCTCAACGAAAAACTGCTGGCCGACGATCTCCAGAAAATTGCCGAACTGTACCGGAAAAAAGGGTATTACCTGGCCGAGGTTTCCTACCAGGTGCTGCCCCGTCCCGACGGCGCGTCGGCCGCCCTGATCCTCAATGTCGACGAGGGCAACAAGCTGTATATCAAGGCCGTGGACATCGAAGGCCTTCAGGACGTGCGGCGCAAGGATCTGGAAGGTTACCTGGCCCTAAAGAAACGGTCTCTGCTGTCATGGTTCACCGGGTCGGGAGTGCTTAAGGAAGACCTGTTGGACCGTGACGCCCAGGCCATCCAGGCCTATCTGGTCAACCAGGGGTATATCGACGCTCAGGTTTCCGCGCCGGAAGTGCAATATGAAGACGATGGGATACGCGTCATCTACCGCGTGCGCGAAGGAGCCCGCTACAAGCTGGGCGAAATCGGCTTCCGGGGCGATCTCATCGATACCGAAGAGCGTCTGCTCGATCTGATCAGGCTCGACGAGCAGAAGGAAAAGAATCAGTACTTCTCGCTGGAAACCATGCAGGAAGACGTCAGGCGGCTGACCGATCTGTACGCCGATTACGGCTATGCTTTCGCCGACGTGACGGTGGATACCGACACCCACCCCGAGGAAGGCGTGGTCGACATCTATTATCAGCTTACCCCCAAAGACAAGGTGTACGTGCGCCGGGTAGAGCTGGAAGGCAACACCAAAACCCGCGACAACGTGATTCTGCGCGAATTGCGTTTGGCCGACGGGCAGCAGTTCAGCGGCGAAAAACTGCGCCGCTCCACCGAACGCCTGGACAAACTTCGTTACTTTGAGGAAGTGAACCCGCAACTGGTGCCCACCGGCGTGCCCGGCGAGGTGGACCTGAAGGTGGGGGTCAAGGAGGCCAACACCGGCATGCTCAGCGCCGGGTTCGGTTACTCCACCTACGACAAGTTCGGGGTGTCGGCGGGTATCCGCGAATCCAATCTGTTCGGACGCGGGTACCAGCTCGGCCTGCAGGGCTATTTCTCCGGGCGCGAAAGCTCGCTGGATATGTCCTTCATCAATCCTCGCCTGTACAACACCGACCTCGGCCTCGGGATCAACGTTTATGCCATCGACGAGGAGTGGACGGAGTTCGACAAGCGCACCGTGGGGTCTCAGATACGTTTCAGTTACCCCCTCGGCGAATACACCTTGCTCAGTTGGGGATACCGGCTGGATTTCTATCAGTTGAGCAATATGTCGAAGTGGGCCGCTCCCTCCATTCGTGACTACGAGGGCGACAACTGGGCCAGCGTGCTCAGCGCGGGCGTCAGCCGCGACACCACCAACAGCGCCACCAATCCCACGCGCGGCACCAAGTCCAGTATTTTTGTGGACTATGGGGGCGGCGGCCTCGGCGGCGACGACAACTTTGTCAAACCCATTGTGGAGTGGGGCTTCTTTTACGGCCTCAACGAAACCAATGTGCTCCACGCCCGCGCCGCGGCCGGGGCGGTATACCGCAACTCCAGCAAAATCGTTCCCGCCTTTGAACGCTTCTACCTGGGGGGGATGAACAGCCTGCGCGGCTACTCGTTGGAAGACGTATCCCCGCGCGATCCCAAAACCGGGGAAAGCATCGGGTCGGACCGCATGGGCTACGCCAACTTTGAATATATCTGGGCCTTCAAGCCCGATATGGGCCTCTCGTTGGTGCCGTTCTTCGACGTGGGCGTAAGTACCGACTCCAAGTATCAGGATTTCTTTGACAAAGTATATTACTCCGCGGGGCTTGAATTGCGTTGGCGCTCGCCGATGGGAGATTTACGCTTTGCTTACGGCTTCCCGCTGGCCAAGAATGTGGACGGTAAAAAGCGCAGCGGCGGTCGCTTTGAGTTTTCTATGGGACAGGCCTTCTAGCACTGCATAACGCAAAATACTTCGTATTTTGTGGCAAGAACATTCGCCGAAAAACGCGGTTTTCGGCTCATTCACGGCGGCTGCGCCGCCGTGTCATGCTTCCGCATGGCGGCTGGTGCACCGAAATTTTAGAGCGGTTTGCTGTTGAAAAGAGCAAGCGCTCTGGCGGCCGCGGGAGCGGACGCCCGCGCCGAATGAGTCTGAAAACCACGCTTTTCAGGCGAAATGACGGCAGCGCCGCTTTTGAAATTGGACAATTTCAAAAGCAAAATGCTCTAGATGTTTCGGTGTACCAGCATGTTTTATTAAAAATATCGCCGCCCGAGGTACAGTTTCTGCTTCGGAGGTTTCCGCCTCCGGCGTCGCGGCGCCCCAGGCCGTCGGCATGAAGCGCTTTACGGATAAGGAGAGCGGAAGTCCCGCCTTACCGACTCCGTAAAGCATTTCAATGGCAAAATGCTCTAAAGAACCGGATTGAGCCGGGACATCAAAGGGCGCTCTCCTTAAGGAGAGCGCCCTTTGATGGTTACGCTTGATTTTCGACCTTGAAACGCACTCGCAGCACGCCGCCTTCCACGGCATCCCATTGGTGCGACACCCAGACAAAGCGACCGCATTCGGCCGTGTTGGCCACGTGTTCGCCGATGCAGGGGCAGGCGTCGGCCGGATCGGCCGGGTCGCCCACGTACACAATGCGCAGGGTATCGCCCGCGCTGTCGGGCAGGCGGGACAGATTGAAGCGCCGCGCCGCCTCGTCACGAGGCATGGGCAATGCCGTCACGTCCAGATGTCGGGCCAGTACGGCGTTGACTTCGGCCTCCACGGCGCGAACGTCCTCATCCGTCAGATCATGCGGAAAGTGGAAGTCCACCTTGGATTTTTTGGGATTGATGTGGGTGGAAAAACAGCGGGGGCAGCCGTAACGGCGCATCATGACGCCGTTGAGCACGTGTTCGGCGCTGTGCATGCGGGGATCGTAGTCTTTGGACATGGCATTTCCTTGGAGGGGCTGGTGCAAGAGAACGGAGGCCGGGCGCGCGGAATCGAGACGACCCGGACGGGGACCGAAAAGAATTAGCCCTTCCGGCCCCTGTCGGCAAGAGCGTCCGTTTTGGCGGGGGCCGATTTTTCGTCGGATGGCGTCGGTCCATATCGGAAAAAGCAAGGCGGCGCTTATCCCGTCTGTTTCATATCGGAAGAAGCGGATAGGAAGTACGCGTCAAGCGGCGTTTTCGCTTGACGGAAATTTTTAACAAGGCTATTTTGCCAAAAAACCAAGGAATGAAGGATGGAACGGCGTAAACGGTATATCGCGGCCCAGGCCCGTATTTTCAAGGCATTGGGACATCCCAGCCGTCTGCTCATGGTTGATGCCCTGCGCGAGGGTGAAAAATGCGTGTGCGAGCTTCAGGCTTTGGTGGGGGATGATATGTCCACCATCTCCAAGCACCTGGCCGTGTTGCGAGAGGCGGGCGTCGTATCTGCGGAAAAGCGAGGGACCAGCATCTATTACCGTCTGACTCTGTGTTGTCTGGACACTTTTTTGCAGTGCACCGGAGAACTGGTGGAACGGCGCGCGCTCTCTCAGATGGAAATGCTGGACCAGGCGTAATTTTTTTTCGACTCTTTATTGGCTTATTTGCCAAAAAGACAAATAATGAGGATGAAGCCATGTCTCCATGCCGCCCCGATCTAGCTGTGAAAGAGGCCGACGCTCCGCGCTCCGCACCGTATTGCGGGCAATGCTCAGCGTCACCGCGCGCGTCGGGCGTGAGCAAAGTACGGTATGCGGTTTTGGGCTTGAGCGCCTTTGCCCTGTGGGGAGCGGCCTATAGCGGGCTTGTCCCTTTTGCGCATTGGGTCGCTTTTGAACTGTTGGCCCTTGATGCTGCCGCTCCGGCGGGGGAGGCCGTTCGATTCTTTGTCTACGACACGGCCAAGATACTGTTGCTGCTGGTATTCATGGTCTACGTCGTCGGGTGGTTGCGGGCCGGGATGCGCGTCGAGCGGGTTCGGGACTATCTGGCCGGGCGCGGGCGCGGTATCGGCTATGCGTTGGGGGCGGGGTTCGGGGCGGTTACGCCCTTTTGTTCCTGTTCCAGCATTCCCCTGTTTATGGGGTTCATCATGGCCCGTATTCCCTTGGGCGTCACTCTGGCATTTCTGATTACCTCGCCCCTGGTCAATGAAATCGCCGTAGTCCTGTTGTGGGGGCTGTTGGGCTGGAAGTTCACCCTGCTGTATGTGACGGTGGGCATCCTCGCGGGCATGGTCGGCGGGCTGCTCATGGATGCGCTGCATGCGGAACGCTGGTTGCAACCCTTTGTCCTGGGGGCCGTGAGCGGCGAGCCCGCCCCGGTTTTGGCCGGAATGGGCGAAAGCCCCCGTCCGGGGCTGGAAGAACGGCACGCGTTCGCCTGGTCCGAAACCCGCGCCGTATTTCGCAGGGTCTGGCGTTGGGTGGTGCTGGGGGTGGGCCTGGGCGCGCTGCTGCATGGGTACGTGCCGCAGGAATGGCTGACGGAGCATCTGGGAGCCGGTCAGTGGTGGTCGGTGCCGTTGGCCGTGGCCGTGGGCATTCCCCTGTATACCAATGTCACGGGGATTGTGCCGGTGATGGAAAGTCTGCTGCTCAAGGGGGTACCCCTGGGCACGACGTTGGCCTTCTGTATGAGTACCGTGGCGGCCAGTCTGCCGGAAGCGCTTATGCTCAAGCAGGTCATGCGCTGGAAGCTGTTGGGCGTTTTTCTGGGAATATTGTTGATTTTTTTTACGTTGACGGGTTGGCTGTTCAATATGTCGTTATTCCGTATAGGGTAAGAAAGTTTAGAATAAAAAGGGGGAACTATGGTGATAAAGGTTCTCGGCCCCGGTTGCGCCAAATGCAAAGAGGCGGAAACCGTGGTTAAGGATGCCGTGCAGGCGGCGGGCGGCGTGGTTTCGATGGAAAAGATAACGGATTTTCGGGAGATAATGGCCCTCGGGGTTCTGTCCACGCCCGCCGTTGTGATCGACGGCAAAATCATGTGCTCCGGCCGTGTTCCCTCCCGGGGCGAGGTGTTGAACTGGATCGGCCCGGAGGCGGTTCCGGATTGAAAAAACGGCCGCCCTTGGCAGCCGGAGCGGGCCGGGGTAAGGTGGACCTCACACCACTTCGGGAGGCGGCATGATTCGGGCGGACCTGCATAACCACACCTGGTATTCCCACGGCGCGGCCACTACTGTCGAGATGTTCGCGGCGGCGCAAAAAACGGACCTGGAGTGGTTCGGTTTTTCCGAGCATTCCCCGCTGCCCTCGGGGTATGCCTGCGGCCTGTACCGCCACGGCGATCTGAGCGGAGTGTTTCCGGAATACGCCCGTGAAGTTATGGAACTGCGGCGTACGGCCACGCGGCCCAAGGTGCTGTTCGGCATGGAACTGGACTGGATTCCGTCCCGGCGGGACTTCATGGAGACGCTGGTGGCCGCGTATCCCTTCGACTACGTCATCGGCGGCCTGCACTACCTGGGCCTGTTCAGCATCGGTTCGGGCGACTGGAACGACGGCGAGACCGCCCGTTTTGCCCGCTATGACGCTTATTATGAAGAGATGGCGGACATGGCCGCCTCCGGGCTGGTGGATGTAGTGGCTCATCCCGATTTTATCAAGCTGCATTCGTTCGACAGCTTCCACCGCTGGCTGAAAAAACCGGAAAGTCTGCGTCGGGTGGAACGCGCCCTGATGGCTATGGTCGACGCGGGCGTGGCTATGGAACTATCGTCCGCCGGGCTGCGTCGGGCCTATCGCGAAGCCCATCCCGCCCCCGCCATTCTGAAGCTGGCCGCCGCGGCGGGCGTAACCGTCACCTTTGGTTCGGATTCCCATGCCGCGGATACCATCGGGAGCGAGTTCCATGTCCTGGAGGCCGCCGCCCGTGCTCACGGCTTCCACGAACATCTGATTTTCGATCGTCGTCGTCCCGTCGCCATATCCTTTTGAATGAGGCTGCTTTTTTCGGTTGGCTCTATCGCCGTATTTGAAACGGAAAAACGCCAGGTTAAGGCGCCGAAGGCGCAAGCGTAGCCGACGCTGGTCGAAGCCTGCCTTCGGCCCGTGTGGAACACGGGTCGCCTTTGGGGCAACATTGGTTAAAAAAAAAATCGATCGTGAACCGGCAGCCCTTCAGATAAGTCCCTCCGGAAAAAGCTCTTTGGAACGGGCTCTAGAGCGGTTTGCTGTTGAAAACGGCAACCGCTCCGGCGGCCGCGGGAGCGGCCGCCCGCGCCGAATGAGCCTGAAAACCACGCTTTTCAGGCGAAATGACGGCAGCGCCGCTTTTGAAATGGGACAATTTCAAAAGCAAAATGCTCTAGGTCGAAAGCGCCTGATTATCGTGTCGTCTCGCCGCATCCTGGGGCACAGTAGAGGGCAGGAGACGACGGCATATGAAAGCGTTTTACAAAGATCGATTTCAAAACAAGGTGATGCTGATCACCGGCGCGGCCCGGGGTATAGGCCGGGCCACGGCCCTGCGGGCCGCCCGTGAAGGAGCCCGTCTGGCCCTGGTGGACAAACGGGAGGTCGAGGGCCTGGAAACCCTGGCCGAGGTGCGCGCCGCCGGGGGCGAGGCCGTGTTCATGCAGCTCGACCTGTCCGTGGAGGAGAGCGCATCCCTTATGGTCCGGCAGACTGCGGCCCGTTTCGGCCGTTTGGATATTGCCGTGAATAACGCCGGGATGCGGGGCGATTTGCTTCCTGCTCATGAACTGACTCGGGAAGACATGGAACGCTGTCTGACCGACAATTTTCTCAGTGTTTTTTACGCCTGTAAATATGAGCTGCGTCAGTTCCTGCAGCAGGGCGACGGCGGAGTCATCGTCAACAACGGATCCATCGGCGGGCTGACCGGCTTGCCGGGCAATCCCGCCTACGTGGCGGCCAAGCACGCGGTCAACGGCCTGACCAAAAGCCTGGCCGTTGACTACGCCTCGCACGATATTCGCGTCAATTCGGTCAACCCGGCGGCCACGCACACCCCCATGTTCGAGGAATCCGCCGTCCTGGCCCGCCGCCGTATGGAAGAGACCGCCCGTGAGGGTGTGGACCCCCGCATCGTGCCCCATGCCGGAACTCTCAAGCACAAAACTCTGCTGGGCCGGGAACTGACAGCCGAGGAGCAGGCCGCCTCCATCCTTTTCCTCGCCTCGGACGATGCCTCTCATATGACCGGCTCCGTCGTGGCCACCGACGGCGGCTGGACGGCGTTTTAGAGCATTTTCGGCTTGAACATGTCTTCCGACAGCGGAGCGGGCGGTCGCCGCGAAGGCATAAGCGCCATTCCTTGGCGCTGTTGGGGGCTGAAGCGAGCGTGTCTCAAACTTTAAATTGTACAATGTTAAAGTTAATCTGCTCTAGAGCGGTTTGCTGTTGAAAACGGCAACCGCTCCGGCGGCCGCGGAAGCGGCCGCCCGCGCCGAATGAGCCTGAAAACCACGCTTTTCAGGCGAAATGACGGCAGCGCCGCTTTTGAAATTGGACAATTTCAAAAGCAAAATGCTCTAGATAAAAGTGGGGCGCCGCCCCGCACCCCGCCGGGGAGCATAATGTTCCCCGGACCCCATTATAAAGCCGCGCGGGCTTTGAGACGCGATTGGCCGTCGATGACGGCAACCCGTTGCGTCTCAAGGCCCGCGCGGCTCGATAAAAAGTGCAGGAGGAATAATTCCCCTTGCTCAGCCTGATGACAAACCCCGCTTTGCGGCGTTTGTGCCGTCAAGCCGCAAAGCGGCTTGACGAGAAGGCGCGAAAATCGCTCGTTTAACGGCGCGTCCAAACCGCGACCTACTCGCAATTTTCGAGGCTGCCGACTTTATCGGCAGCCTCGGGGAAGGCGGAGCCTCCCCCTTCACGTTTCAGATGGTGTCGAGCTTGATTTCGGTGACGGAATTGTCTTCAGCGTGCAGCACGTGCACGGCACAGCCCAGTCACGGGTCAAAGGCCCGGATGAGTCTACCGACGTTGACGGGGCTGCCTGTTTCGGGCACGGCCACGCCGATGAGAGCCTGTTCCACGGGACCGCGATTGCCCATGTCGTCGCGGGGGCAGCAGTTCCACAGAGTGGCGGGCAGAATCTGGTAATTGTCGATTTTGCCGCCCTTGATGCTGGTGTAGTGCAGGAGCGAACCACGGGGCGCTTCGGTAAAGGCGAAGCCTTCGCCTTCCTGGGGCACTTCAAAGCTGGTATAGGTGTCGCCGTCGGGCTCCACTTCGGTCAGCCACTGCTGCACGGCCTTGACCACCACGTAGGCTTCCTCGGCGCGGGCCAGATGGCGGCCCATGATGGAGAACACGAAACGTTCGCCCAGGTCGCGGGTGGTATTGGCCGTAATGCCGAAGTATTCCTTGGCCAATTTTTTGCCCACCGGGGACAGTTCGGTATTGTTGACCCACATCCGGGCGTGGGGCCCCACTTCCATGGCGTGGCCGTCGTAACGGGGAGCCTTGGAAAAGCTGTAGGCGTCGGGCTTGTCCAGATCGACCACGGTGTCGCCCTCGGTGAACAGGCGGCCGGTGGTGTCGTCGGCGAACCACGAGTATTTGACGTATTCCACCACCTTCATGGGATCGAAGGGATGGTCCTCGCCGTTGTAGTAGGCGCCGGGCATGAAAATATGCTCCAGCCCTTCGTCGTTGAGGGGGAATACGCCCATGCACAGAGCCGTGGCGTAGCCGGGCCCCATGTCGCACAGGTCTTTATACTGCGAGGCCACCAGATACACGATGGGCAGATACTTTTCTTCCACAAAGGCGCGCACGCCCTCGAAGCGGGAAGCGTAATCCGCGATCTGTTCCTTGCTGGGCTTGGCCGCCGTGCCCCCGGCCAGAATGCCCTGGACATGGGGCATGCGGCCGCCGAACAGCGCCACCATTTCATGGCAGGTGCGGCGGACGTTGAGGGCTTCGAGATATTCGTCCACGCCCACCGCGTTGATCTTGGCGTCGAGACGCAGATCGGGGTTGGCGTAGCGCGGCACGAAGGGCGCGGCGTCCGGCCCCTGAATGAAGTCCTGCCCCGCCAGATGATAAAAGCTGAGGATATGGGACTGCAGGTAGTTGGCGCCCTGCATGAGATTGCGCGTAATGCGGCCGTTGTGGGGCGGCCGGATATCGGCGGCCTTTTCCAGGGCCATGCTGGAGGCCAGAGCGTGCGACACCGGGCACACGCCGCAGATGCGCTGGGTGATCTGCGAGGCGTCGCGCGGGTCGCGGCCCTTGAGTATGGTCTCGAAGCCGCGGTACATGCCGCCGGTCAGGTGGGCGTCCACCACCTTGCCGCCTTCCACGACCACGGAGGCTTTGAGATGGCCCTCGATACGGGTGACCGGATCGATGGCGATGGTCATTTGCTGGGACATAACATTCCTCCGCTCAATCAGCTTTCATAGAAGGGGGACTGGCCGTCCGGAAAATCGGGCTGAACGCAACCGATGCACACCGCATTTTCGATGCACCAGTTGACTTTGCCGTTCCAGCGCCGGGTGGGGGAGTCGCACATGGAGTTCGGCCCCTTGCAGCCCAGGTCGTAGCGGCAACCGTTTTTGTCGGTGATGACTTCGGCCATGGTGCCTTCGTCGAACAAATAGAGGTAGGGACAATTTTCGTGGGTATTGGCGCCGTAGAAGGGGGTGGGGCGGCCGTCGTCGTCGAGCAGGGGCAACACCTCGGCCAGGCCGTCGGCGAGGCCCTTCTGCTTGATGAAGTCGAGCGCCACCAGCAGAGTGCCCACGATCCAGTCGGGATGGGGCGGACAGCCGGGAATATTGACTACCGGCGTCTGAATGCCTGCGGACTGGAAGAAATCGCGCACGCCCATAGCTCCGGTCACTGAACCGTGAGCGGCCGGGATGCCGCCGTAAGCGGCGCAGGTGCCCACGGCCAGCACGGCGGCGGCGTTAGGTCCCATTTCGCGCAAGGTGCCTTCCAGGGTGAGTTCCTTGTGATCGGCCTCGCCGATCACGCAGTACCGCCCGTCCTGCTCGACGGGAACCGCGCCTTCGACCACCAGAAAGAACTGGCCCTGCTTTTCCCTGGCTACCCTTCTCATATAGTTGATGGCGGGTTCGCCTTCGTCGGCCATGAGGGTGGGGTGGAAGTCGAGGCTGATAATCTGAAGCAGCACGTCGGCAATGGCCGGATGGGTGCTGTTGAGCAGCGACACGGAGCACCCCGTGCAACCCTGTCCCTGCAGCCAGAAGACGGGGGGGCGTTCGCCCGTCAGGGTTTCGGCCAAAGCCTGCCGGACGGCGGGGTGGAACATGCGGGAAATCCCGTAGCCGGCCACCGTGCCCGAACAGAGTTTGACAAAATCGCGCCTGGAGAGACTCATGATGCCTCCTTCGAAAGAGGTATGGACCGCCCCGGCGTCGGCGTCGGGCAATCCTGGTAAGGGATAACATTGCATATTACCCGGCCCGCGTGATTCCTGTCAATGTTATATCGCGCAGACCGGAATACGGGCGCTAAAAAGCGCAAATATCGGCGCGGGCGCCTGCCGCCGAGGATGGTGACGTTTCGATGAACGGGAAGTCGAAGGGAGGTGGCGCGGCCGGGCTCGCCGCGATTTTCTCCGGCGCGGCTGTTGACAGATCGATATGCTATTGGTAATTTTTACTGAAAGGAAATGTCCATACCGGACTGTCCGCCGTTGTCATCAGGAGTTCTCCATGCCTCAGCCCCAGACTCGCATGACGCGTCAGCGCATGATTATTCTGGAAGAGCTGCGCAAGCTGCACACCCATCCCACGGCCGACGAGCTGTATTCCAAGGTGCGCGAGCGCATGCCCCATATCAGCCTCGGCACCGTATATCGCAACCTTGACCTTCTGGCCGCCTCGCACGAGGTGCGCAAACTGGAAACCGCCGGGGCCATGCGCCGTTTCGACGGCAATATCGCGCCCCATCGGCATGTGCGTTGCGTGAACTGCGGCCGCGTGGCCGACGTGCCGGCCGAAATGATCACGGACGGCGAACCCGACGTGACCGGACTGCATGTGGACGGTTTTACCATAAGCGCCGCCCGTGTGGAATACGACGGCCTGTGCGATGAATGCGCCGCCCCGCGCAACTGAAGTTTTTGCAGACTTCGCGCGGGGGGGGGTAAGAGCCTCCTCATGGGGGCTTTTTCCCCCTCCTTGTTTTTACCCCGCCCCCGGCGTAGATTCGGAATGAACGTCGGCTCGTCATGAACCGGCGCGGGCGGACTTCTGCCCCGTTCCACCTCATTATACAGGAGCATCTTCATGAAATCGCTGAAAGGCACCCGTACCGAAAAGAACATCCTCACCGCGTTTGCCGGCGAGTCCCAGGCCCGCAACCGTTATTCCTACTTCGCCGGTCAGGCCAAGAAGGACGGCTACGTCGAAATGGCTCAGGCCTTTGAAGAAATCGCCAATCAGGAGAAAGAACACGCCAAGCGTCTGTTCAAGTTCCTGGAAGGCGGCGACGTGGAAATTTCGGGCTCCTTCCCCGCCGGCGTCATCGCCACCACTCGTGACAATCTGCTGGCCGCCGCCGCCGGTGAAAATCATGAGCACACCGAAATGTATCCTGAGTTCGCCAAGGTGGCCGACGAAGAGGGCTTTGACGAAATCGCCGCCGTCATGCGTAATATCGCCGTGGCCGAAGCCCATCACGAAAAACGCTTCCTGGCCTTCGCCGACGCCATCAAAAACGGCAGCGTGTTCAACTCGCCCGATAAGATTGTGTGGCGTTGCCTGAACTGCGGCTTTATCTACGAAGGCGCGGAAGCCCCGGCCACCTGCCCGGCCTGTGCGCATCCCCAGGCCTATTTCGAGCGTCTGAAGCACGAATAATACTTCTCGATATGACGGGCGGTCGGGCCTTCCCCGACCGCCCGTCATAACGTTTAAGCGAACCCCGTTTTTTACGCGTCCCTTGTCCTTCGGATTCGGAGAGGCAACGGGCGGCCACCTTTGCTCCAAGGAGTACGCCATGTCCGAACCTAAAGATATGTGGCAGTGTCAGACGTCCAATTGCGGCTATATTTACGATCCTGATCGCGGCGATCGCAAGGGACACATCTCCAAGGGCGTCAAGTTCGAAGATTTGCCCGACGATTGGAAGTGTCCGGTGTGCGGCGCGGGCAAAAAGGCGTTCAAGCCCCTCGGCTGAGCGCGTGCCCCTGCCTTCTTCCCGCCCGGCCGGGACGGATTTTTGTCGCCCGTTTCTGAAATGGGCGGGCGGCAAATATCGGTTGCTGCCCCGCATCCTGGAGGCTTTGCCCGCCGGACCCCGGCTGGTGGAGCCTTTTGTCGGTTCGGGGGCGGTCTGGCTCAATGCCCCGCACCCTCATATCCTGGCGGCCGACGTCAACCCCGATCTGGTGGCTTTGTATCGTGTTGTCGAGGGGGAGGGCGAGGCGTTTCTTGCGCGTTGTCGTCCTCTGTTCACACCGGAAACCAACACGCCGGAAGCGTTTTACGCGTTGAGGGCCCGATTCAACGCCGCTTCCGAGCCCGGTGAACGCGCCGCCCTGCTGCTGTATCTCAACCGCCATGCCTACAACGGTCTGGTGCGCTACAACGCGGCGGGAGCTTACAACGTGCCCTTCGGCCGCTATCGGGCCCCGTATTTTCCCGAGCGGGAATTGCGGAGCTTTGCGCTCCGCGCCCGCAAAGCCGAATTCGCCGCATCGGATTTTCGCGAAACCTTCCGACGCCTGCGGCCGGGAGACGTGGTCTACGCCGACCCTCCTTACGCCCCTCTGTCCGCCACCGCCGATTTCACGGCCTATGCGGGCTGTTCTTTTACCTGGGCCGATCAGGTCGACTTGGCCCGCCTGGCGCGCGAGGCCGCCCGCGCGGGCATACCCGTTTTAATCAGCAATCATGATACGGACGCCGTGCGCGAGTTGTACGCCGGGGCGCGCCTTGCCCGTTTCGCCGTTTCCCGCAGCATCAGTTGCCGAGGAGCAGACCGTCGCCCCGTGGGTGAACTGCTGGCCCTGTTTGAGGAGTAACGGCTTCCTCGGCTTCTCGAAGAAGGCCGAGCGTCGTGTCCGACGGGCGACGGGATGACGGGCGGGAAGAGCTCGGACAAGCGATACCGCCTGCATGTTTGGAACTGCCGACGGTATCGGCCTGCATTCGAGGCCCTGTGTTTCATGCGCTGATTTTGCGCCTACGGTTTGATATAGGCGAAACCTTCGCGCTGAAGATGCACGATTTCCACCACCCCGGCGGGTACCACACGGCAGCCGGGCCACAAGGCGTCGGATGAGATGTCGTTGCTTTTGAGAGCGTTGGCGCACAGACGGATATCCAGTCCCATGCTCGTCAGCTCCGCGCCCCGCGCCGCCAGATCGGCGTGTTCCCTGGTAAACAGCCTGACTGCGGGGCCGTTGGCCACCAGCACCATGCGGAAACTTTCGCCGGGCAGGCCGTTCTTGTAGTTGGCCGCATTATTAAAGGCCAGATTCAGCACCTTGGGATCGTCGCTGTCGATGTGCAGCAGCAGATCGTAATTCATCAAAAGTTCCTTTGCGGTTTGAAACCTCCCCCCTCAGGGGGAAAAGTGGAGTCGACAAAACGGCGGAGCCGAGAAACCCTTTTCCGTAACCTCTTCCCCCAGGGAGGGACGAGCCGCAAGCCCCCTATCCGTCGGCTGCGGATTTTCTACAGCTTTCTTAAGTCCGCATACCATGTAGCGGCTTCGTTCAGAAGTTTAAGGGAGCGATCGGCCATGGAATAGGGGTCGTTGAGGTAACCGTCAAGGAGCAGGGTATTGTCGTACAGGTTGTTGACGATGTCGGTCAGCAAGGGATCGTCGGGGTTGGTCTTGTGGATGCGCAACAGGGCGCGCATGAGCGGATGATCGGGGTTCAGCTCCAGAATCTTCCGGGGGATGCCGTCGCTTTTCTGCATGACGCGCATGAGTTTTTCCATGGAGGACGATACGCCGTCGGGCGACGCCAGGCAGGCCGGGCTGCCGCTCAGGCGGTCGGATACGCGGACTTCCTTGATCTGATCGCCCAGAATGGCGCGTATCTTGTCCACCAACCGCTCAAAAGCCGCCTTGTCGTCGTCGGACAGGGGCTCGGCCTTAGGCTCGGTTTCGCCGGTATCCGGCAATTCGTCCAGAGCGTCGGCGGCGGCCTGCTCCACGCTCTTGAAAGGATGCCCCTTATACTCCATGAGGCTTTCCAGGGCGAATTCGTCCACGGCCTCCAGCAGGTAGAGCACTTCCACCCCCTTGCGGCGGAAGCGTTCCAGATGAGGATTGACCTTGGCCGCTTCGCGGGTGGGCGCGGTCACGTACCAGATTTCCTTCTGGCCCGACTTGGCCCGGCTCAGGTAGTCATCCAGGCTGGTCACGTGATCGTCTTCGGTGGCCGAGGACGGGAAGCGCAGCAGCGGGGCCACGCGGTCGCGGTTCATATAGTCGTTGAACGCGAATTTGAAATAGCGGCCGTGCAGCTTCCAGAAGGCTTCGTACTTGTCTTTGTCCGCGGCGGCCATGCGCTCCAGATGGGTGAGCACCTGCTTGACGATGGTCTGCGATATTTTACGCAGCACCACATTTTCCTGGAGAGTCTCGCGTGAAATATTGAGGGGCAGGTCCTCGGTATCCACCACGCCCTTCAGGAAGGCCAGATAATTGGGAATGAGTTCGCTGTTGGAGCGCTCGATGAGTACCCGGCGCACATAGAGATCCAGGCCCCATTCATCCTTCCGGTCATGAAAATAATCCTGGGCCGTGTCGGGAATAAAGAGCAACGCCGTGAACTGGACGGGGGCGTCCACCGACAGATGGATAATGTCCAGAGGCGGCTTGGAATCGTAGCTGAGGAATTTGTAAAATTCGTCGTACTGCTCCTTGGTGATGGAGAACTTGGGCTCACGCCACAGGGCGGGCGTGGTGTTGACGCGCTCGCCCTCCAGCAGAATGGGAAAAGGCAGGAAGTTGGAGTGCCCGCGAATGATGGATTCGAGACGGTACTTTTCCAGAAATTCTTTGGCGTCGTCCTTGAGATGGGCCTTGATGACGGTGCCTCGTTTGAAGTTTCGCGCCTCGTCGCCCTCCAGGGCCTTGACGGAAAAACTGCCCGTGCCGTCCGAGGTCCATACGTGGGGAGTGCCGTCGCCCCGGGCTGCCACCGAAACAACTTCCACCTTGTCCGCCACCATGAACACCGAGTAAAAGCCCACCCCGAAATGGCCGATGATCTGCGTGGCGTCGGAGCGGCCGCCCTCGTTTTCCTTGGCGTCGCTTTCGTCGGTCGGGGCTTCGTCCTCCGAAGCCCGCTCGGCCGCTTCGGCCGTTTTGTCCCGAGCATCCTCACCGTCGGCCCGTTCCGCCTCGCGTTCGCGCAGGAACTGTTCCGAACCCGACTTGGCGATGGTGCCCAGGTTGTCGATCATTTCCTGTTCGGTCATCCCCACGCCGGTATCGGTTACGATAAGCATGTCGGCCTCTTTGTCGGCCGTGATGCGGATCTCCAACGGCAGATCGGCGTCGCGCACGCTTTCGCCCTTGTTCTGAAGAAAGCGCGCCTTTTCCAGCGCGTCCGAGGCGTTGGAGAGCAGTTCGCGCAGAAAGATTTCCCGATTGGTATACAGAGAATGGGTGAGAATATTGAGTACCTTGCGCGTTTCCGCGCGGAACTGGTGCGTTTTGGCCTTGGCCATGAGAGAGCCTCCTCGAACATTGTACTGTATTGTTTTCAGATAATGCGTTCGTTACAGCCGTCAAGAGCGCCTCATGAGAATAGCGCGACGGAGGAAGCGGGACGGAAACAAGCGCATACCGTCTGCGATGGGAAAATGAGGGTCGACCGGTTTATTCGCAACATCGAAAAACAAAGCCCGCGAACAGGCGTTCGCGGGCTTAAAAGCAAGACACGTCGTTCCGTCAGGTCAACTGATCGTGGAACCGTCGGGCGCGGGCGCGGTGAGCAGCGCCAGTCCTCCCTCCCATTCGGCGGTGAGGATCATGCCCTGCGATTCCAGGCCGCGCAGTTTGCGCGGAGGCAGGTTGGCCACCACCACGACCTGCTTGCCCACCAGGCTTTCAGGCTGGAAAAAGGCGGCGATGCCCGACACGATTTGCCGGGGTTTGTCCTCGCCCAGGTCCACGTCGAAGCGCAGCAGCTTATCCGCGTTGGGATGCCGTTCGGCCGCCAGGATGGTGCCCACGCGCAGGTCAAGCTTTTGAAAGTCGGCGTATTCGATGGGCGCCTTGACTTCGTCCCGATCGGTCCCGGTCGGAGCGGAGGAGGAGGCCGGGGCCGTTTTGGGCGCGGCCGTCTGTTCGGCTTTTTCAGGTTTGGTCGGAGCGGGCTGGGGCGCGGGCATATCCAGACGAGGGAAGAGATTGGATGCGCGGGCGATGTCCGCGCCGCTGCGCAGATGCACCCGGCACTGCAGCAAATCGTCCAGGGCCTCGGGCCGGAAGGCTTCGGGACGCAACGGCCGCCCCAACTGTTCCTGCATGGCGGCGGAAGCGGACGGCATGACCGGCCACAGCAGCCGGGCCACTTTGTACATGGCTTCCAGCAGCGTGCGCACCACCGTGCCCAGCCGCTCCGTGTTCCCTTCCTTGAACAGAGTCCAGGGGGCCTGGGCGTCCACATACTTGTTCATGGCCCGGACGGGTTCCCACAGGGCTTCCAGGGCCTGGGAAAAACGTACCTGGCGGAACAATTGCACGTAGTTGGCCGCGGCGGCGTCGGTCAGTTCGGCCAGAACGTCGTCTTCCTCCGTCGGGGCCCCCAATGGCGGCACTTTACCGTCGAAGTATTTGCCGTTCATGGACAGGACGCGGCTGAACAGGTTGCCCAGGTCGTTGGCCAGATCGGCGTTGATGCGGGTGGTCACGGTCTCGTCCGAGAAGGAGGCGTCGGCTCCGAAGTGCATTTCCCGCAGCAGGAAGTACCGGAAGGCGTCCAGGCCGAAATGAGCGGCCGCCTTTCGGGGGTCCACCACGTTGCCCAGGGATTTGGACATTTTGGTGTCGCGCACCAGCCAGTAGCCGTGCACGTTGAGATGTTCGTACACCGGCAGGTCGGCCGCTTTGAGGATGGTGGGCCAGAATACGCCGTGGGGCTTGAGGATGTCCTTGGCCACCAGGTGTTCGCCCGGCCAGAAACGGGCGTAGTCGCCGTTCGCGTCGCCCTCGTTGTCCGGCCAGCCCAGGGCGGAAATATAGTTGGCCAGGGCGTCGAACCACACGTAGCACACATAGTCGCGGTCGAAGGGCAGTTCCACGCCCCAGGTCAGACGGGTCTTGGGTCGCGAGATGCACAAATCCTCCAGCACCCCGCCGTCCAGCATGGACAGCACCTCGTTGCGGTAGCGCTCGGGCCGGATGAAGTCGGGATGGTCCAGGATGTGCTGTTTCAGCCAGCCCTGATATTTGGACATTTTGAAAAAGTAATTTTTTTCGCTGATGTATTCGGGCTTGGTCTGATGCTGCGGGCACAGGCCGTCCACCAGCTCTTTTTCGGTGTAGAAGCGTTCGCACCCGAAGCAGTAATGGCCGCCGTATTCGCCGAAATAAATATCGCCCTTGTCGTAGATGCGTTGCAGCAGGGCCTGTACGGAAGCCTTGTGGGCCGGATCGGTGGTGCGGATGAAGCGGTCGTACTCGATGCCGAGTTCGGGCCACAGGGCCTGATATTCGCCGGAAATGCCGTCCACGAATTCCTGCGGAGATTGCCCCGCGGCGGCGGCCGCCTTGACGATTTTGTCTCCGTGTTCGTCCGTGCCGGTAAGCATGCGGACCTCTTCTCCGGCCAGGCGGTGGAAGCGTTTGAGCGCGTCGGCCACAAAGGTGGTGTACGCGTGCCCCAGATGGGGGCGGGCGTTGACGTAGTAGATGGGGGTGGTGATGTAGTAGTTGCGCACGGGAGACTCCTGCTCAGGGTAATTCCTCGGTGAAAGGAACCGGCCGTTTGATTCGGGCGTGGAAGGCACGGGAGAAAACGTCGTCATGGGGGAGCCGGTTCAGCGTCCGGAGCTTTCGTCGGGACCGCCGGACGGCGCGTCGGAGGCGCGTTCGCCGCGCTGTTCCTGATCCGGGCCGGTTTTGCGGCGGCGTCGGCGTTTGGGACGGGCTTCCGCTGCCGTCGGCATTTCTTCCGATCGGGGGTCGGCGGCCGGGTCAAGTTCGGCCAGGTCCGCATCCAGGGTATCGGGCGCCGCGGAAACCACCATCAACTCCTGATTGGGGCGCTGTTCCCGGCTTCCGGCCGGGGGTGGCGTCTCGGCGCGGTGCGGATGGAGTTCCTGCCATTCCTCCAGAGAATACTCGGTTTCCTGCCCTCCGTCGGGCAGGACGACGATGGCGTTGCGGAACATATTGCCGCGCAGCACGCGCATGGGCCCGAGGTCGGTCTGGTAGCGCTTGCCCAGCTTGGGGCAACTGCGGTGAAAGGCGTCGTAGTTGTCCTGCTCGTAACTCAGGCAGCACAACAGGCGACCGCAGATGCCCGAAATTTTGGCCGGGTTGAGGAACAGGTTCTGTTCTTTGGCCATTTTGATGGTCACGGGCGCGAATTTACGCAGGTAACGGCGGCAGCAGCACACCATGCCGCAGTTGCCCAACGCCCCGAGCATCTGGGTTTCGTGGCGCACGCCGATCTGGCGCAGTTCGATGCGGGTGCGGTACTGGCGCACCAGGTCTTTGACCAGTTCGCGAAAGTCGATACGGGTGGGCGCGGTGAAATAGAAGATCATTTTGCCGCGATCGAACTGGGTTTCCACATCCACCAACTTCATATCCAAGCCGCGTTCCGCGATGCAGCGGCGGCAGAAAACGCGGGCCTCGGCCGACAATTCCTCGTTGGCCCGGCCTTCCCTTTGTTCCTCGGGCGTGGCGGCGCGGGCCTCGGGCAGGGGAGTCGGTTCGGCCGCGGAGGGCTCCGACAGGGCGGGGTCCGCCTCCGGGAACGGGGCAAGGTCCCGCGCATCGCCCGAGGCCGGGCGCTGCCAGACCACGCGTCCGAATTCCGGTCCGCGTTCGGTGTCCACCATCACGCCGTCGCCCACGGCGAACGGGGCCGCGCCCTCGGGCGTCGCGCCGCGACAGGCCAGCACCTGGCCGTATTCGCTGAAGCGTATGCCGAGTATCTGTTTCATGTCCGTCCGATAAAAAAGGCCGGGCGCGCCCGGCCCCTGGTTATGAATGAAACGGGGCTTGGCCCCGGTCCCCCGTCGGGAGAGACAATCTCCCCACAGGTCCTGTGCACGGCTTTGCCGAAAGGGCAATCTTCCCGCCCGGCATTGCGCAAGGAATTGTCTCTTTTCGGTCATTCGGCGTTTGGTGTCAAATATCCATCCCCGTTTGTCGGGGCGGACGCGTCTTATGCCTCCGCCCGGCTCCGTTTGCCCTGCCCGCTGGCCTTCGGAACCGAACCGGACTATAAGGAACCGTTACTTCCATCCGTCCTTCGAGGAGTTGCGTCATGATCGACCGCGATACAGCCTTGGAACTCTTGCGAGAAAACGCGCCCGAACCCCATCTTGTCCAGCACGCCCTGGCCAGCGAGGCCGTCCTGCGCGCCCTGGCCCGCCGTTTTGACGAAGACGAGGAACTGTGGGGGATTACCGGGTTGCTGCACGACTGGGATTACCCGCGTACCGCGGCCGACCCGGCGCGGCACGGCCTGGACGCCGCCGAACGTCTGGTCGGAATGCTGCCCGACGAGGCCTTGCAGGCCATTCGCGCCCATAACGCCGAATGCAACGGCAGCGCCGTGAGCGGCCGTTTCGACGTAGCCTTGCGTTGCGGCGAAACCGTCACCGGCCTGATCTCGGCGGCGGCCCTGGTGCGCCCCACGGGCATGGAGGGCATGCAGGCCTCCAGCCTCAAAAAGAAAATGAAGGATAAGGCCTTTGCCGCGTCCGTCAATCGCGCCGTCATCCGGCAGTGTACGGACATGGGCTTGGAACTGGACGAATTTCTTACCCTGGCCATTGAAGCCATGACTCCCGTCGCGGATAAGCTTGGACTTCGGCGGGGCTGAGGGATTGGGATTATCTGCCGTACGCCGTTTATTTCCCCGACGCTTTTCCCCGGCCTGCCGTCGTGGCCCGTGTGACAATACTTGCCAGAGTCGGGGGCAAATCCTACGTTGTTTTTCATATTCTCCGCCCGAGCCCCGGTCGTTCGGGCGGAGGACAACGACTTGTCTTGTGATGTCTTATGAGGAGTTTCCATGCCTTCCGTTCTCCGATCTCTGCTTGTGGCGGCGCTTCTGACCTTCGGCGTCGCCGTTTCAGCCGGGGCGGCCCCGGCTCAGAATATCTTTCGCCTGCAAAACGGACTGACCGTGCTCGTGCGCGAAGATCATCGTTTTCCTCTGGCTTCGGTGCGGCTGTACGTCAAAGCCGGCTCGGCCTGGGAACGTCCGGAGGAGGCCGGTATCAGCCACCTGCTGGAACACATGGTGTTCAAGGGGTCCAAAACCCGCCCCGAGGGCGTGGATAAAGCTCTGGAAAGCGCCGGAGGCTATCTCAACGCCTCCACGTCTTACGACCAGACCATTTATTTGACCGATCTGCCGGCCGCCCGGTGGAAGACGGCTATGGAAGCGGTGCGCGATCTGGCCTTTGATCCGTTGCTCAGGCAGGCCGATCTGGACGCCGAGCGCGAGGTAGTCCTGGCCGAAATGAAGCAGCGGGGCGACAATCCCTATACCAAACTGCTTCACGCCACTTTCGCCGGGGCCCTCAAGGGCACGCCCTATGAGCGCCCGGTCATAGGCCTTGAACAAACTCTGCGGGCCGCCACGCCCGACAGCATTCGGGCCTATATCGAGCGCCGTTACGACCCGCGGGACATGCTGCTGGTGGTGGCGGGCGACGTCCAGGCCGCCGCCGTGGCGGCCGAGGCCGAAACTCTGTTCGGCGGTTACACCAACCGCAACGTGGCCGAAGCGGCGGAAAAATATAACCCCCGCGATCTGGCGCGCGGGCTTCAGGTGGAAGTGCAGAAGGGCCCGTGGAACAAGGCCTATGTCGGCGTCGTCTTTCCGTTGCCCGGCGCGGGCGCGGCGAGGCTGCCCGCGGCCGACGTGCTGGCCCGCATCCTGGGCGGCGACGATACTTCAATCCTGGCGCGCAAACTGCGTTTGGAGCAGCCCGTGGCGGACGACGTGCAGGCATCGGCCATGTCGTTCGAACGGGTGGGAGTATTCGCGATTATGGCCCAACTGGACGCGGACAAACTGGACGCGTTCTTTCGGGACCTGTCGGGCATTCTGGCGAACGTCAAAGCCTCCGACTTCAGCGACGCCGAAATCGAACGCGCCAAACTTAATTTGGAAGACAACTTTCTTCGTGCCCAAGAGACCGTATCCGGCATAGCCGACGTCCACGGCGATCTCTATTTTTCCGATCCGTCCGATCCCGACGGCAGCCATTATCTGACGACCATCCGTGATGTGAACCGTGCGCAGTTGCAGGCCGTTATCGACGACTGGCTGCACCCCCGGGCCATGTCCGTGGTGGTGCTCGCGCCCGAAAAATCCGGCGTGACCGTCGCCGGCGTGACCAAGGACGTCGCCGACGCCTGGCCCGCCGCCGCGCAATCCGTGGAGAGCGGCGTCAAGGCCTCGGCCGCCGATAAGGACGAGGAAGCCCTCAAGCCCGAGGTGCTGGATCTGGGGCAGGGGCGCACCTTGATTCTGCTGCCCGACACAAGCCTGCCCTACGTGTCGGCCACTCTGATCTTTCCGGGCGGCGATCTGCTCGTGGACAAGGACAAGGAAGGTCTGGCCTCGGTGACGGCCGACGTATTGACCTCGGGCACCGTGGGCAAGACCCACGCCGAACTTATCGCCTACTTGTCCGATCGGGCCGCCGGCCTGGGCGGTGCGGCCGGCGCTTTGTCTTTCTCCCTCGGGCTGGACGCGCCTTCACGCTACGGCAAGGACGTGTTTGAACTGCTGCTCGACGTGCTGACCCAGCCCGCTTTCCGACAGGAGGATGTGGAACGCGTCAAGCGCGAGCATCTGGCCTCCATCGCCAGTCAGGAAGAAGACATCATGGGCCTGATGAGCCGTAACCTGCGTTCGTTCCTGTTCCCCGGCAGCGTTTACGGCCTCCGGGTCGACGGCACTCCCGACAGTGTGAGCCGCCTGACTCGGGACGACCTGCTGGCCTTCTGGCACAAGCAGGCGGCTCAGCCCTGGGTGCTGTCCGTGGCGGGCGATTTTGATCGAAGCGCCGTCACGGACTTCGCCAAGGCCCTGCCCGAACCTTCCGCCAAGCGGGTCGAATCCTCGGCTCCGGCCTGGACCGATGCCGAAGAACTCAAGCTGACCCTGCCGGGCCGCGCCCAGGCGGCTTATATGATGTTGTTCCCCACTGTGGACACGTCCAACCCCGACAGCGCGGCGCTGCGTCTGCTGGCCGCCTCCCTGGACGGTTTTGGCGGGCTGCTGTTTCAGGAACTGCGCGAAAAGCGCAGCCTGGGCTATTCAGTTTCGCCGGTGAACTGGGCGGGTGAGGATACGGGCTTTTTGGCCTTTTTGGTCATAGCCTCGCCGGAAAATTTGCCGCAGGCCCGCCAGGCTTTCGAGGACATTACCAGACGGCTGCGCGACGACCTGTTGCCCGAGGCCACTCTGGACCGGGCCAAAGCCATGCTGGAAGCGGGCTACTACCGCAGCCTTCAGCGGCGTGCCGGTCGGGCCGACGCGGCGGCCGCCAACGTACTGCGCGGGCGGCCTCTGGACTTCGCCAAACAACGTCTGGAAGAATTGAAAAAGTTGACCCCGGAAGATCTGCAAGCCGTGGCCCGCAAATATCTGGAACCCGACCGAGCCTATATCATTCAAGTAACGCCATAGCGGCGGATGGGGTATGACGGCATGTCTGAGCGATGATATTGTCTTTATATCTTAAACTTTCATGCGCAATGCGGGGTTGTCGGACGGGTCGGCAGCCCCGCATCGTTTAGAGCAGATTAACTTTAAAATTGTACAATTTTAAAGTACGCATCGTCCGTGCAAACTTTTGTAAAGGAACGACAGGTGCAGGAAAGGCGAAGGCCGACGTTTTCCGGTAAAAATCGGACATCATTCCACTCAACCCGTCAAAGGAGAAGTGTCATGCGTCATCGGAAGACATGGTTGCCCGCCCTGGCCGCCCTGGCCGCGCTGGGGCTGGCCGGAACCGCTCAGGCTGTTCCCTCGCTCTATCCCACGGGGACGGTCAAGTACGACCCGACCAAGGCTTATGGCGGGTATCTGCTTATCGGCAGCGACGTTCCCCGTCTGGTGGATATGAACGGCAATTTGGTCAAGGAATGGTCCGGTTACAACGGTATGCCCAACAAGGTGCTGCCCGGCGGTCGATTGTTGACGTCTCCCGGTACCTGGTCGGAAGGGCAGCAGGACAATCTGGCCCTGCTGGAACTGGACTTTGACGGCAACACACTGTGGGAATTTCGCAAAGGCGAACTGGTCCCGGCCGTGAAAGGACAGCCCGTTCAGGACGGCAAAACCTGGATAGCCCGTCAGCATCACGATTTCCAGCGCAAGGGCACGCCGCCTTATCCGGTGCCCGGTCAGAGCGACGGACAGGGCGAGGTCACGCTGGTGCTCGCCCACATTAACGAGCGCGTGGAGCGCGTCAATAAAGAGCATCAGCTCGTCAGCGACATCTTTTACGAAGTGGATGCCAAGGGCGAGATAGTGTGGTCATGGAAGCCGTCGGACCATTTGGATGAACTGGGGTTCGGGCCGGACGCCTTCGGCGCCATGCAGAATTATCCGCCCGTGGACAATCCCGTGGCCGGACGCCATGTCGCCACAGCCAAGTCCGGCGGCGGTTACGACTGGTTGCACGTCAACTGCCTCAGCTATGTGGGGCCCAACCGCTGGTATGACGAAGACCCGGTGAAGTACGCGGCTTTCAACCCGGACAACGTGTTGTTCAATTGCCGCGATGCCAACCTTATGGCCATCGTGGACCGTAAGAGCGGCAACATCGTGTGGCGCCTGGGGCCGGATTTCTCCCCCGGCACTCCCGACGCCAAGGTGGGGCAGATTGTGGGCGCCCACGGCGCGCATATCATCCCCAAGGGGCTGCCCGGCGCGGGCAACCTGCTGTTCTTCGACAACGGCGGCACCGCCGGGTACGGCGCACCCAATCCGGCCGCGCCCGTCACCGGATTCCACAACGTGAAGCGGGACTATTCGCGCGTGGTGGAATTCAATCCCGTCACCAAGGAAATTGTATGGGAATATGACTGGTATAAAAATCACAAGGGCATTCTGGGCCATTTCGGGTTCCGTTTTTTCAGCCCCTTTGTGAGTTATGCCCAGCGTCTGCCCAACGGCAATACCCTGATCACCGAAGGCGATATGGGTCGGGTGTTTGAACTGACGCCCAAATATGAAATGGTGTGGGAATATATGACGCCGTATGCTCCGGACGCTCCCCTGTATCGCACCTATCGTGTGCCCTACGACTTCTTCCCGCAAATGAAAAAGCCCGAGGAAGTGGCCGTGACTCCGCCGGACCGCACTCTGTTCCAGTTGCCCAACGACAAGGGCGAATATCCCGACACCGGCATACAGGGCGACAAGGTCCGGGTGATCAGCGCGGGCGTGGCCGCCGAGCAGGGCCTGGACGAAGACGACCTGGCGGACGAACAGCCCCAGGGCATGCACAGTTATTAGAGCATGTTCGGAAATTGACCTGAAATGCCCCGGCGGACGCGAGAGCGGAGGCCCATGTCCGGGGCGTGGAAAGGGGGCGTGATGTTTTTGCCCCCAGGCCGGAACCTTGTCGTTCGTGCAAGGTTCCGGTTTTGTATGGGAAAACGGAGTATTTTACGCGAGTTGAGGTTCGTCCGCGAGAGGCACCAACAGCGTGGCCGTCAGTCCGCCGCCGGGCCGGTTGGTCAGGGTTATGTCGCTGTGATTGAGGCGGGCCAGGTCGCGAGCGATGCCCAGCCCCAGGCCGGTGCCTCCGGTGCGCGCGTTACGAGAATCTTCCAGGCGGTAAAACAACTGGAAAACGTCTTCGAATTTGTCTTCGGGGATGCCCGGCCCGTGATCCTCGACACGGACGCGGGCCAGTTTTTTCCCCTCCCGTTCCACAAGGTCCAGACTCAGTTCAGCCCGTTCTCCGTAGCGCAGAGCGTTGTCCACCAGGTTGTCCAGGCAGCGGCGGAAGGCGGCCGGCCGTACCCGGCACAGAACGGGGCCGGATGCGCGCAGACTGACCCGGCAGACTGCATTTTGCTCCAGGCAGTCCGCTTCCTCGCCGTATTCCTCCCGATCCGCCACCAGACTTTCCAGCAGCGCCGCCAGATCCGTCACACGTTCGGGCTCGTTGTTCCGGCCTGTGCGAGCCAGCGTGATGGCATCCTCCGTCAGTCGCTCCAGATCGTCCAGCGCGTCGAACACCAGTTCCGGGCGATGCAGGGCGGGTTCATTTTCCAGTTGCAGGCGCAGACGGGCCAAAGGCGTACGCAAATCATGCGACAGGCTGGCCAAGACCCTCAGGCGTTCCTCCACAAAGCGGCGGATGCGGGCGCGCATGGCGCGGAAAGCGGCCGAAGTGCGTACCACTTCACGGGGGCCGTGGTCGGGCAGCCCGTCGTCCGGCTCGCCGTCGGCCCCGTCCGGAGCCACGCCGTCGGCAAAGCGCGCCAACCGGCGCAAAGGACGCGTTACGTAACGAATGCTCGCTACGGCCAGCAGCATTTGCAATAAAAATTGCACGGCTGTTTCCACCACCAGACCGAACAATTTACCGTCCAGCAGGGGCAAAGTAATGTAGTGAATCTGCAACCAGGTGCCGTCGTCAAAGGGCAGAGCGGCCGAAGCATCGAACTCGCCGCTCTGTGGAACCTGGCCGTTGGGCAGCGGAGCCGACGGCCAAAATTGCCAGTGGATGCGGAATGCGCGCACGTCGGTCAGCAACGGGGGGAGCGGGGGCGGACAGCTCAGTTCATAAAGCTGGCTCAGACGCCGCCGGAAAAACAGGCTTTGCTCGGTATCGCTCTGGGTGAAGGAAGGGGCGTCCGCCAAGGAAAGACGAAAACTTTCGAACCCGAGCGTAGCCACCATGTCCGCCCGCTGATCAGGCGGCAGGGCGGCCAATACCTGGTAAAGCGTGATGGCAAGGCGGGCGCGGTCGCTGGCCGCCATGCGGAACTGGTCTTCAAAGCGAAAATGAACCGTCAGCGCGAACACGCCGACCTGGAGAACCAGCAGGCCGACGGCCAACAGGGACAAAAGACGGGCAGCCAGACTGAAGGGGCGACGTTCGCTCATAGAGGGCCCTCGTCCCGCTGCCGGTCCGTTTCTTTTTCCACCGGAGCGGCCAGCATATAACCGTCGCCGCGCGCCGTGCGGATCAGGCGCTGGTCTTTGGCGCTCTCGCCCAGGCGAGCGCGCAGGCGCGAAATCTGCACGTCCAGCACCCTGTCGTAGGGGGTGTCGGCCGGGCGTTGGATGACCTTGAGCAGGGTTTCGCGTTCCACCACTTCCTGAGGGTGTTCAAGGAACACTCTCAGCAGGCGGAATTCCGCCGCGCTCAGATTGCCCGCCACCCCGGCGGGATCGATCAACAGTCGGGCGCGGGCTTCCACCGTCCACCCTCCGAAGCGGTAGCGCGCCACGGGCCGCGCGGGCGCGGCGCCGCCGTCGGCCGTCCGCCGCAGCAGGGTGCGGACACGGGCCAGCAGTTCGCGAGAGGAAAAAGGCTTGACGATGTAGTCGTCGGCGCCCAGTTCCAGGCCTACCACCCGATCCGTTTCCTCACCCAGGGCGCTGAGAAAAATAACCGGAACCAGCGCGGTGGCCGGGTCGGCCCGCAACCGCCGACAGAAGGCCAGCCCGTCCTCTCCGGGCAGCATGACATCCAGCAGGATAAGGGCGCAACGCTCGCGCGTCACGGCTTCCATCAGACCCTCGGTGTCGTGGAAGCGGCGCGCGGCGTAGCCGTGGGCCGCCAGATAGTCGGCAATTTGTCCGCACAGGACGCGGTCGTCGTCCACAACGAAGATCAGGGGCGCATCGCCGCCCTGCGGGGATAGAGTCATGCATCCTCCGAAAAAACAAAAAAGAAATAAAAAAATGAAAAATAACGGTGAGATGGTAGTTGTATTATAGGTGCTTGCGCCGATCCTGTCCAGGCGTGCGGGGGCCCTGACCCGGGAGCAAAGAAACTTTGCCTGTCGGCCGCTTTTCTGATAGGGGGCTGAGAGTCCGCAAAAATAGCGCGCCCCGCGAGACGGCCGCGCCCATGCCCTTGAAATGCCGAGGAGCCTTCATGACAATCAAGCTTGTCGTTCAACTTTTGGGTGGCGTCGGCATCTTTCTGTATTCCATAAAGCTCATCAGCGACTCCCTCCAGCTGGTGGCCGGGGACCGGCTGCGGCATCTCGTGGGCATGCTGACCCGCACGCCGCTTCTGGGCGTGCTGATAGGGACTCTGGTCACCATGCTCATCCAGAGCAGCAGCGCCACCACGGTGATGACCGTCAGTTTTGTGGACGCGGGCCTCATGAAGCTGACCCAGGCCATAGGCGTGATTATGGGGGCCAACATCGGCACCACGGTTACGGGGCAGATTCTGGCCATCCGCATCAAGGATTACGTGTATATTTTTCTGCTGGTCGGGGTGCTGCTGTCCTTTTTCTGTAAAAAGCCGCGCTGGCGTCATGTGGGTAACGGCCTCATCGGGTTCGGCCTGCTGTTTGTGGGAATGCAGACCATGGAAAGCGCCATGGCTTTTCTGCGCGATCGCCAGGATTTATTCCTGGCTTTCAGTCGATCGCCGCTTATGGGGGTAGCCGCCGGGGCGCTGCTCACCCTGCTGGTGCAGTCCAGTTCGGCCACGGTGGGCCTGACCATCGCCCTGGGCACTCAGGGACTGTTGCCTCTGGACGCGGCCATTCCCATCGTGCTCGGCGACAACATCGGCACCTGCATCACCGCCGTGCTGGCCTCCATCGGCACGACGCGGGCGGCTCAGCAGGCCTGTACCGCTCATGTGCTGTTCAACGTGATCGGAGTATGCATCTTTTTGCCCCTCATGCCGCTGTATATCGGGCTCATCGCCGCCACCTCCCAGAGCATAGGACACCAGATCGCCAACGCCCATACCCTGTTCAATGTGTGCAACACGCTGCTTTTTCTGCCTTTCGTCCGTCCGTTTGCGGCTTTGATTCGTTTTTTGTTGCCCGATCGCAAGGCCGAGGCCGGAGCGGTGGCGGACACCCTGTACCTCGACCCGCGGCTCATCGAGGTCACGCCGGTCATGGCCGTGGAGGCCGTGCGCAATCAGTGCGCCTTTATGGGCGATTTGCTTCGCACTCAACTGGATGAGGTGGAGCGTATGGTTTTTGAGAACAACGCCGCCGCAAAAAAAGCCGTGATATCTCTGGAAAACCGATTGGACGCCGTGCTTCAGGCTATGGAGCGCTACAGCGAAGCGGTGTTGAACACCCATGTGTCCGACGACGCGGCTCATCGCCTCCACGCGTTATTGGTATGCGCCGGCGATCTGGAGCGTATCGGGGACATCTGTATGCGCTTGGTGGGCTACGACGAGCATCGACAGGAACTGGGGCGTTCTCTGTCAAGCCGTTCCATGGCGGACTTGCGGGATTTGTTCCTTGAAGCCCGCTCCTGCGTGGATCGCGCTGTGGAAGGCATCCGCACGGCGGACACCGACGGGCTGGCCGCTCTTCAGGACGAGGCGAAGGCCGCGGCCCAAGACGTTCGGGACAAGGAAGGGCGGATGCGCGAGCAATATATGGAGCGCATCAACAGCCGCACGGGCTATGGGGAAACCGGGTTGCTGTATATTGAAATCATCGGCGATATCGAACGGATGGCTTACCGCTCCTGGAAAATAACCCGGGCCATGGCCGCCAGCGCCGCGCCCGAATAAGCTTGCGGAGGGGCGGACGCGGCAGCCTGAAGCGCGCCCCGTGGGGATATTCCCGCAGCCGGGGGGCGAGGCGCATGGATACGACCGGCACGCGCACCCCCGGAAACCGACCTGCCGAGCAGGTTCACGGTCGGGTCGGCTTGTCCTCCGGGGGCGGAGGGCTTATACTGTTTCGAGCCCTCTTGACCCCTACCCGTGGGGATGCCCCCGTCCCCGGCGCAGGAGTATCGCATGAACAAACTCGTCGCCCGCCTCTGCGCGTTCGGGCTGGTTCTGGGCCTGGGGCTGCCCGCCCGTCCGGCCCCGGCCGTGCCGGACATAGCCGATTTTTCCCTGGGGATCACCCGCGAGGAAACCCTGCTTCGGGCCGCCGTTCCCTGCGGCGACAATCTGTGCGGTCAGGTCGCTTTCGGCGGCAAAACCTGGGGGGGGACCTTCCGCCTCCGCAACGATAAATTGGATGCCATCAGCCTTTTCGGCCCTCCGGAAGGCGCCTATGTGGAAGCCGCATTCGAGGGGTTTGCCGAATCCCCCTATGTGGTCTATCGCGCCGTCAGCGACGATGCGGTATTCGATTTTCCCGCTCTGGCGGCCGAGGGGTTGAGCCCGGAAGCCCTGGACGCGGCTTTTGTCGAGTTTCTGCGCGGTCTGCGCAGCGCGGGCTGTACCTTCGCCTCCTACTTCTATACCGAACCCGCCGTGTACGCGGCCATGAAACAAGAAGCGCAAAAAGCGCGGGAATTGTCGGACCTACAGGAAGCGAGCGCCGAGGCCGATTCGGAAAAAGCGAAGGACGACGCCCTTTCCGCAAAGATGCCGGACGCAAAGAGCGAAAACGCCGTTTCTCTTTCCTCCACAAAGCAAGAAGAGCCGGAACAGCCCGACGTTTTACCTGACGCCGAAGATGCGGATTCGGAACACGGTGAAAAAACGACGGAACGGCGCGTGGAGCCGGAGCCCAATCCCGACGGAGTAGTGTGCAATCTGACCATTGACGGGGAGGGAATCGTCATTATCATTATGTCCCGCGCCGATCTCCAGGCCGAAATGGCGGCCAGGGCCGCCCGTGAAGCGTCGGACGCCGTGCCGGAAGGGGATGAAGCGTCCGTCGCCCGTTCCGCGTCGGTACAAAAAACATAAGAGAACGCATTTTTCGCTTTACAAAGTGCGGATGCTCGGATAAGAGACTGAATCTGCGCACGGCGTTTTGGACCCAGGCTATTTTTTGCTTGCCAAAGCCCGCGCTTTGTGGGTAGATTCCCCCTCTGCTGCTGGCGTAGCTCAACTGGCAGAGCAGCTGATTTGTAATCAGCAGGTTGCGGGTTCAAGTCCCATCGCCAGCTCCATATTTCGGGGCGAGGCATGGCGTCGAGCCCCTGAATTTCCTGCCCGTGTCCGCACGGAGTAGGTTGTCGGCCTGATTTCAAGGTCGGCAGGCCGGTGAAGGTCACGCTCCTTTTCCGGTTGCAGGCGAAAGGCGCTCCGGCGCGTTTTCGCTAAGCGTGGTGGGGTTCCCGAGTGGCCAAAGGGAACAGACTGTAAATCTGTCGTCGTAAGACTTCGGTGGTTCAAATCCACCCCCCACCACCAGCGATATGCTGGCATAGCTGTAGGAGACAGTGCGCGCTGTCAGGGGACTACGGCACCGGGCGGGAATAGCTCAACGGCTAGAGCATCAGCCTTCCAAGCTGAGGGTTGCGAGTTCGAATCTCGTTTCCCGCTCCACATCCTGCCCCTTCGCGTTCCTTCCCCCATCAGTCGCGTCAACAGTCCGCACGTGTAGGGCTGCCCCCTTCGTTGTTTTACGGGGCAGGACGGCGTCCGCTGCTCAGACAGGGCACCACGAAAGCAAGTAACCAATTTAGGGAGACCATCATGGGTAAGGAAAAATTTGAGCGCAACAAGCCTCATGTCAACATCGGCACCATCGGTCATATCGACCACGGCAAGACCACGCTGACCGCCGCCATCACCAAGATCGCCAGCCTCAAGGGCGGCGGCGCTTTTGTCGATTACGACAATATCGACAAGGCTCCTGAAGAAAAGGAACGCGGCATCACCATCGCCACGGCCCATGTCGAGTATGAAACCGACAAGCGTCACTATGCGCACGTGGACTGCCCCGGTCACGCCGACTATATCAAGAACATGATCACGGGCGCGGCTCAGATGGACGGCGCCATCATCGTGGTGGCCGCCACCGACGGCCCCATGCCCCAGACTCGCGAGCACATCCTGCTTGCCCGTCAGGTCGGCGTGCCCTCGCTGATCGTGTTCATGAACAAGTGCGACCAGGTGGACGATCCCGAACTGCTTGATCTGGTCGAAATGGAAATGCGCGAACTGCTCAGCGCCAACGGCTTCCCCGGCGACGACGTGCCGGTCGTCCGCGGTTCGGCCCTCGAAGCCCTGCACAGCGACGACCCCAACTCCGAAGCCGCCAAGCCGATTCTGGAACTGCTGGACGCCTGCGACAGCTACATCCCCGAACCCAAGCGCGACATCGACAAGCCCTTCCTGATGCCTATCGAAGACGTGTTCTCCATCTCCGGTCGCGGCACCGTGGTGACCGGCCGTGTGGAACGCGGCGTCATCAAGGTCGGCGACAACGTGGAAATCGTGGGTATCAAGGAAACCCAGACTTCCACCTGCACCGGCGTCGAAATGTTCCGCAAGCTGCTTGACCAGGGGCAGGCCGGCGACAACATCGGTGTGCTTCTGCGCGGCATCAAGCGTGAGGAAGTGGAACGCGGGCAGGTGCTTGCGGCTCCCAAGTCCATTACCCCGCACAAGAAGTTCAAGTCCGAAGTGTACGTGCTGTCCAAGGACGAAGGCGGCCGTCATACGCCGTTCTTCTCCGGCTACCGTCCGCAGTTCTATTTCCGCACCACCGACGTCACCGGCGTCATCAGCCTGGCTGAAGGCGTGGAAATGGTCATGCCCGGCGACAACGCCACCTTCACTGTGGAACTTATCGCTCCCATCGCCATGGACCAGGGCCTGCGTTTCGCCATTCGCGAAGGCGGCCACACGGTCGGTTCCGGCGTTGTGACCGAAATTCTGGAGTAACACCATGCGCGTCAATATCCTGCTCGCCTGCACCGAGTGCAAGCGGCGCAACTACGCGACGGTCAAAAACAAGAAGAACACTACGGGGCGCCTTGAGGTTATGAAGTATTGTCCCTGGGACAAGAAGCATACCTTGCACCGCGAAGCCCGCTAGTGCTTCATAGCGCAGGCCAGTAGCTCTAACGGCAGAGCGCCGGTCTCCAAAACCGGATGTTGGGGGTTCGAATCCCTCCTGGCCTGCCATTTCTTTTGTCTTTTCAGGTTTGAGGCTACCATGAGCAAAAAACAAGGAACCGACGCCGCTCCGGCGGCACCGGAAGCCAAGACCACGGCGCCCGCCCCCAAGGCCGCCAAGCGCGACGCGGCGTCTTCGTCCGGAGCGGGCGAGACCAAGGGCGGCTTGGGTGCGCGGATACGGGAGTTCCGGGATTATCTCGTTCTCTCCCGTGTTGAATTGCGCAAGGTGAGCTGGCCCAACTGGAAAGAAACCCGCGCCACCAGCTTGGTGGTGCTTGGGTTCGTCGCCGTTATGGCCGTCCTTCTCGGAGTGGTGGACCTGATTCTTTCCGGCCTGGTCCGATTCATTCTGTCCTGAAAATATCGGGACGCATCATCGACGGGCCATCCGGCGGTCCCAGAAGGAAGTAGACATGGATCAACAAGAACCCACTCCGGTGACTTCCCAGGTCACGGAGAACGCGACCGACGCCACGAGCGGCGACGTTTCTCCCGTGTCCGAAGCTGCGGCGGCCGTGCGGGATTCCGCGCCGGAGGCCGTCGCGGACACGACCGGCTCCACGGCTCCCGAGTCGTCGCGCTGGTATATCCTGCATACCTATTCCGGTTTTGAACAGCGGGTGGAGCAGACCATCAAGGAAATGATGCGCACCGGACAGGAAGACGGTCTCATTCATGAGGTCGTGGTTCCCACCGAACGCGTCATCGAACTGGGCAAGGGCGGGCAAAAGCGTACCACCACCAGGAAGTTCTATCCCGGTTACGTCATGATCCGCATGACCATGACCGACTTTTCCTGGCACCTTGTGCAATCCATTCCCAAAGTCACGGGCTTCGTCGGCGGCAAAAACCGCCCCGCGCCTATGGGACCCGGTGAAGCGGAGCGCATCCTTTCGCTGGTGGAAACCCGTCAGGAGCAACCTCGTCCCAAGTTCAATTTCGACCGGGGCGACGAGGTCCGGGTGGTGGACGGTCCCTTCGGCGGGTTCAACGGCGTGGTGGAAGACGTCAATTACGACAAGGGCAAGTTGCGGGTGTCGGTGTCCATTTTCGGCCGCCAGACGCCGGTGGAACTCGATTTCATCCAGGTTTCCAAGGGGTGACCTTCTCCCTGGTGACCCGCCGCTTGCAGGCTGTATTATAAGGAAACGACAATGGCCAAGAAAGAAGTTGCCAAAATCAAGTTGCAGATTCCCGCCGGAGCCGCCAATCCCTCTCCGCCGGTCGGTCCGGCCCTGGGCCAGCACGGCGTGAACATCATGGGCTTCTGCAAGGAGTTCAACGCCCGCACCCAGGATCAGAAGGGGATGATCATTCCCGTGATCATCACGGTGTACGCCGACCGCTCCTTCACGTTCATCACCAAAACTCCGCCCGCTCCGGTGCTGCTGCTCAAGGCCGCCAAGCTGGAGAAGGGTTCGGGCGAACCCAACAAGAACAAGGTGGGTTCGGTGACCATGGCCCAGGTGGACGAAATCGCCAAGATCAAGATGCCCGACCTCAACTGCAAGGACATGGAAGGCGCCCGCCTTTCCATTATGGGCACGGCTCGCAGCATGGGGCTTGAAGTCAAGTAGGCACGCCCTCGGTTTCAGGACGGCGTCCGAAAAATGGAAAAGCCTGTGGGCGCGGGATGAGCCGCGCCGCGCGGATTTCGTTGGATTCGGCCGCACTGCCCGGCTTCGGCCCGGCAGGAGATTCGAGACGACAAGCGCAAACATAAGGATACAGCTATGCCCTCGCATGGGAAGAAATATCGTCACTCGCTGGAAGGTATCGATCTGAGCCAGCGCTTTTCCGTGGAAGACGCCGTGGCCAAATCGCTCGGAGCGTCTTTTGCCAAGTTTGATGAAACGGTGGATGTGGCCATCGTGCTCGGCGTGGACCCCAAATACTCCGATCAGATGGTGCGCGGCGCCGTGTCGCTGCCCCACGGTCTGGGCAAGACCGTGCGCGTGGCCGTGTTCTGTAAGGGCGACAAGCAGGCCGAGGCTCGTGAAGCCGGCGCCGATATTGTGGGCGCGGAAGACCTGGTGGCCAAAGTCAAGGAAGGCTGGCTGGACTTTGACGCGGCCGTGGCCACGCCCGACGTCATGGCCCTGGTGGGGCAGATCGGTCGCGTGCTCGGTCCCCGCGGCCTGATGCCCAACGCCAAAACCGGTACCGTGACCTTTGACGTGGCTAACGCCGTCAAGGAACTCAAGGCCGGTCGCGTGGACTTCAAGGTGGACAAAGCCGGGGTGCTGCATTCCCCTCTGGGCAAGGTTTCCTTCGGTCCCGAAAAAATTTGCGACAACCTGAAGGCGCTCCTGGAAACGGTCATCCGTTTGAAGCCCTCGGCCTCCAAAGGTCAGTATATGGTCAGCATGGCGGTTTCCACCACCATGGGACCGGGCTTCAAGGTGGACATGACGCAGGTCAAGAAGTTCATCGAAGGGTAATTCCCACGGTCTTTTTTCCCGCTGGCTGCGTCAAGCCGCGCTTCGTGCTCGGTCATGTATGTCTCTATACACTTCCGTCGTCCGAAGCCCGCTTTTCTCGCCAGCGGGAAAAAATCCTCGCGGGAATTGCGGCGCGTAGCGACGCATGTCGTTGCTCCCTGTCTCAATCCCTTTTTTGATATACGGCTAGAGGATGGAATGACGAGTCGAAGACGGCGGGAGGCGCAAGCCTTAAACATCCCGCTCAGACACAATTCTTTGGCTCGGCAATTCCACAGGACAACCCCCAACGTGAGGAGCATCACGTGAACAGGTCTGAAAAAGCCGCCATCATCGAGCAGATACGGTCTCGCGCCGCGTCTGCCTCCATCGCGGTCGTGACCGATTTCAAGGGTATGTCGGTGGAAGAGCTGACCCGGCTGAGAGTAGCCTTGCGCAACAGCGGCGGTGAATACCACGTCGTCAAAAATACTCTCGCCCGCATCGCTTTGTCCGACACCGCGCACGCGTCCATTAAAGACGACTTTAAGGACAACTGCGCCATCGCCCTTGGTTTCGACGACCCCGTGGCGGTGGCCAAGGCGCTCTCTGATTTCGCCAAGACCAGCAAGCTCCTGGAAATTCGTCATGGCAGTCTCGAAGGCAAGAATATGTCCGCCGCCCAGGTGGAAGCCCTTGCCGCGCTGCCTTCGAAGGATCAGTTGCTGGCCCAGGTCCTCGGCACCATGAACGCCGTGCCCACCAACTTCGTGTCGTTGATGGCCAATATGATCCGGCCTCTCCTCTACGCTCTCAAGGCGATAGAGGAAAAGAAGGCGGCCTGAGCCCCTTTCCGGGTCGACGCGTCATCGTCAAGCCAACCAACAAAAAGCCAAAGAATTTTCAAGGAGCAATCCCATGGCCGTTACCAAAGAAGAAGTTGTTGAGTTCATCTCCAGCATGACCGTGCTCGAACTCTCCGAGTTCATCAAGGAACTGGAAGAAAAGTTCGGCGTGTCCGCCGCCGCTCCCGCCGCCGCTATGGTGGTGGCGGGCGGTCCTGCCGCCGCCGCTCCGGCTGAAGAAGAAAAGACCGAATTCGACGTTATCCTGAAGGAAGCCGGCGCCAACAAGATTGGCGTGATCAAGGTCGTGCGCGCTCTGACCGGTCTGGGCCTCAAGGAAGCCAAGGATAAGGTCGACACCACTCCTTCCACTCTGAAGGAAGCCGTGTCCAAGGAAGAAGCCGAAGAAGCCAAGAAGCAGCTCACCGAAGCCGGCGCCACCGTCGAAGTGAAGTAAGCGTTTCGCTTTTTCCGGAGAGGGCCTCGCCCCTCTTCCATGCAACAGGCCCTGCGGGGCCTGTTGTCGTATAGAGAACCGGAACGGGCGCTTATGAGACGGGATGATCGAGATTGCCGATAATTTCATCCGTTTTTACGAACCATCTTCGGAATTGCCGCCCCTTGATTTCCACCGCGCTTTTGATGCCGTAGCCCACGTCCACATTTATCGCCTGTTGCGTAATGCACGCGTCCGGCGGCAGAGGAGTATGGCCGTGGACCAGAAGGCGGGGTTTGCCTTGTATGACGACAGGAGTGCGGATGGGAGATTTGGGCTGGCGGTACCACGCGTAATGATAGGGAGTGTCCCAGGTCGCTTCGGACGCGTTCGCCCCGTCGGGCGTGCCCGCCGGATCGGAGAAAGCCGCCAGGGATTCCTCGGGGTGGTCCGGAGCCACTCCGCCATGAACGAAGAACAGATCGCCGTCCTCGTGCCAAGGACGCATGCGCCGAAAAATTCGGCCGAAAATAGCGGGAATTTCAGAATGTTCCGGATCGGGCTCTTCCCGACCGCTTGCCAGTTCTTCTCGAAACTGGCGCAGAGTGAGGTCTCCGCCATGAGCGGTCCATATACGAAACGCCTCGCGCTGGACCCAACCGTGGGCTTTCGCCCGTAACGCGCACCAGGCCAGCAGTTCGTGATTGCCGTGCAGAAGCAAAGCGTCCTTGTCGGCGTCCAGCCTGCGCAGTATCTCCAGCCCTCCGGGACCGCGATCTATGATATCGCCCAAAACGATAAGGCGCGCGTCGACGGGTCGTTCTTCCAGCAGGCGGGAAAAAGCCAACGAGGCTCCGTGCGGGTCGGACAGCGCGAACCAGTGGGTTCGGGCCGCGCGGCCGTTCGGCAGGTCTCGCCAGGGTTCCCGGGTAACGCCGCCGAGATGGAAAGGAGTGTGAAGCATGGAAGTCCTTTGCCGTTTTTAGAGCATTTTCAATCAAAAATGCTCTAAACACCGGAAGCGCGAGTACGGTCGACCGTAGCCGGGGAGAGGGGGCCGCGAAAATACGGGTATTTCTCCGGCGCATGGTGAGCTTCTCAAGCGCCCTCGCCGCTTCATGGGACTTATCTTGCCACAAACCGAGGGCGGACGCCACAGCGACAGCCCGAACCTTTCGCATTCCGGGTGACAGCCGTCGCTTCCCGCGTTATTCTTTTCCGCATGATGCATATCGTTCTGCTGGGCAGCGCCGCCCTGGCCCCGGCTCTGCGCGGTCTGGGCCACAGGGTATTGACCTTGGGGTGTATGGGCGAGGGGTTCGATATTCCTCTCCGGCACCCGCTTTCGGCGGCAACCTTTCGCAGCTTGCTGGCCGACCGGAGCTTCAAGCCCGATCTTCTGGTGCTGGCCGACGAGGGCAACGTGCCGCTCGTCGTGGGGTTGGAATGCCTGCCCTGGCCCCAGATATTTTTCAGTATCGATACCTTCTGCAATCCTTGGCACGTGCCGTTCGCCCACGCCTTCGAACTTGCACTGGTCGCTCAACGGGATTTTGTGCCCCTGTTCGTGGATGAAGGCCATGCCGCCCGTTGGTTTCCTCTGTTCTGTCGCGTCACGGTTTCCGCGCAAAGCCCGGAGGAATGGTTGGCGGCGCGCGATATCCCCGTGGCTTTCGTGGGGACCTTGAATCCCGCGAACATACCCGACCGTCAGTCCTTCCTCAATGCCTTCCGCGCGCTCCATCCTTTGGTATGCCTTCAGGGAGATTTCGTGCCCGTGTTTCAGCGGGCGCGCATTGTGCTTAACCAGACCGCCGCGGGCGAAGTCAATTATCGCTGTCTGGAAAGCATGGGCTGCGGCGCGGCGCTGCTGCACGACAGCCGGGAACACGGCTTCACCGAGTTGTTTGTCGAGGGCGTCAATGTTCTGCCCCCCTATCTCCGACTGAGGGCGGAGACGGCCGCGGCCTCGGCGCGGGAAGCTCTGGCCCGTCCCTACGAATTGGCCGAGCTGGCCCTGGCCGGACGGGAACTGGCGGCCGCTCGGCACACGGACGAAGCGCGGGCCCGTGAACTGTGCACGCTGGCGGAGCCGTTGCTCGGCTCCCGCGCTCACGAAGCTCGGCTGGCGACTCTGCCCCGTCGACGTCGTCTGGTATCCAGCGCCTACGGAACCCTGGCCGCCGAATTGCCGGATTCCCTTGCTCCTCTGCGTGATTTTTATCGTGACGCGGCCGTGCAGGCTTATGGCTAGCCCCTTGCCCCGCGATACTACGCATGGCCGCGTCGGCATAGTATTTTTACCAGCTGAAAGGCAACCTGTGTTCCGCACGGGCGGAAGGCGGGCTTCGACCGCCTCCGGCGGAAGCGCGCGTTCCCAAACCAACGGATTATGAAGCTCCGCTTCGCGCGACCTTGGTCCGCCGCTCTCGTTGCCCGTACGCCTCGCAAATTGCCCCTCCGAGGCGTCCTTCGGGCAGATGCGCTCGCGGCTCCGCCGGTTCAAGGCTTTCGTGGAGTGCGTCCTATTTCGGCAAAGGTAAAAAAATTGCCAAAAATCTCTTGCCAATCAATAGATTCAGCGTTAATTTAGCTGACTTACAGGTTGTTTTTACACGGACGGGTTTTGCGGGCGAGAGAAGTTGAATAATCAAACCAGGCAGATACCGTAACCGAAAGGCAGAAATTTCCTCCTCGTGTCCAGTCGGGCCGAGGGGGCTTTTGTCGTCTTTTTTTGCGTGTCCGTGGGCCCCGCATATCGTATGCAGGATGTACGAACAGCGGAGGCAGAAGGACGCGCGCGCCGGAGCGGTGAGGCTCGGCGTCAATTCCCGGCACGGGGCCGGACAACACATCCTGAGGTAAAGATGGGTCAGCTTACGAAGCAATTTGGCACAATCAAAGTCTCCCTTCCCATTCCGCATCTTTTGAACCTTCAGGTCGATTCCTACAGCGTATTTCTGCAGGAGGGCCGCAAGGAACGCGATCCGGAAGTGGGGCTGGAAGGCGTTTTCCGCTCCGTGTTCCCCATTGAGGACTTCAACCGCACGGCCAGTCTGGAATATCTGGGCTACGAGATCAGCGAACCCAAGTATGATCAGGCCGAGTGCATTTCCAAGGGGCTGACCTACGAAGCGCCGGTGCGCATCAAGGTCCGTCTCGACGTGTACGACGTGGAAGAGGGCACGGGCAACCGAACCTTCCGCGACGGCAAGGAGCAGGACATCTATTTCGGCACCCTGCCGCTGATGACCGAGAAGGGCACCTTCATCATCAACGGCACCGAGCGTGTTATCGTCAACCAGTTGCAGCGCTCGCCCGGCATCATCTTTGAACACGACGGCGGCAAGACCCATACGTCGCGCAAGGTATTGTACTCCTGCCGGGTCATTCCCATGCGCGGCTCGTGGCTCGACTTCGACTTCGACCACAAGGACATCCTGTATGTGCGCATCGACCGTCGCCGCAAGATGCCCGCCACCATCCTGTTCAAAGCTATGGGCATGTCCAAGACCCAGATTCTGGACACCTTCTACAAGAAGGAATTTTATCGTCTGGACGGGGATCGCCTGCTGTGGAAGATTGAAAAGGATATGTACCGCAAGGATGTGGCCTTCGCCGACATTCCCGACGGCAAGGGAGGGGTGCTGATAAAGGCGGGCAAGACCATCACCCGCCGCGACTGGCGCAACCTGTGCGAATCCGGCCAGGAATTCATGGAGGTGGCCCCCGACAGCATCTTCGGCCTTTTTCTGGCGCAGGACGTGGTCAACGAAAAGACCGGCGAAATCATGGCAGAGGCTTCGGACGAAGTGACGCCCCAGCTCATGGAGGCCCTGCGCGAAGCGGGCATTGCCGACATCGTGCTGCTGCACACCAAGGGCGCGGAAACTTCGTCCTCCATCCGCGACACCCTGGCCCTGGACAAGACCACGACCATGGAAAAGGCGCAGGAGGAAATCTATCGCCGTCTGCGTCCCAGCTCGCCCCCCACGCCGGAAATTGCGGCCACCTTCTTCGACAATCTGTTCCGCAACGGCGATTATTACGATCTGTCGCCCGTAGGCCGCTATAAGCTGAATCAGCGTCTGGGGCTGAACACCGCCACCGACGTGCGCGTCCTGACCGACGAGGATATCCTTCAGGCCATCAAGGTGTTGGTCCAGCTCAAGGACACCCACGGTCCGGCCGACGATATCGACCATCTGGGCAATCGTCGCGTGCGTCTGGTGGGCGAATTGGTGGAAAATCAGTACCGCATCGGCCTGGTGCGCATGGAGCGGGCCATCAAGGAACGCATGAGCATTCAGGAAGTGGGTTCCCTCATGCCCCACGACCTGATCAATCCCAAGCCCGTGGCCGCCGTGCTCAAGGAGTTTTTCGGCACCTCGCAGCTTTCGCAGTTCATGGACCAGACCAACTCTCTGTCCGAAGTGACGCACAAGCGTCGTCTTTCGGCTCTGGGACCCGGCGGTCTGACCCGCGAGCGCGCGGGGTTTGAAGTGCGCGACGTGCACACCTCGCACTACGGCCGCATTTGCCCCATCGAAACGCCCGAAGGTCCGAACATCGGTCTCATCGTGTCCCTGACCACCTATGCCAAGGTCAACGAGTTCGGCTTTATCGAAACGCCGTACCGGGTGATCAAAGACGGGTATCTGACCGAGGAGATCGTGCACCTCGACGCCTCGCGCGAGCAGAACCAGATCATCGCCCAGGCCAACGCCGCGGTGGATGAAAACGGCCGTCTGGCCGATGAATACATCACCGTGCGCGCCACCAACGGGGACGTGCTCCAGGCCGGTCGCGACGAAGTCACCCTGATGGACATTTCGCCCAGTCAGATGGTGTCCATTTCGGCCGCGCTCATTCCCTTCCTGGAACATGACGACGCCAACCGCGCCCTCATGGGTTCGAACATGCAGCGCCAGGCCGTGCCTCTGCTGCGGTCCGAGCGGCCCCTGGTGGGCACCGGCATGGAGCTGGACGTGGCCCGCGACTCAGGCGCCTGCCTGCTGGCCGAGGGGGACGGCGTGGTGCGTTACGCCGACGCCGAACGCGTCATCGTGGCCTACGACGATTTGTACCTTGAGGATCGCGGCGGCATCCGCGCCTATGATCTGTTGAAGTTCCACAAGTCCAACCAGAACTCCTGCTTCGGCCAGAAGCCCACCTGCGTGCCCGGTCAGCGGGTCAAAAAGGGCGACGTGCTGGCCGACGGGCCCGGCATCGAATCCGGCGAACTGGCCCTGGGCAAGAACCTGGTGGTCGCCTTCATGCCCTGGTGCGGTTACAACTACGAAGACTCCGTGCTCATTTCCGAGCGTGCGGTCAAGGACGACATCTATACTTCGGTCCACATCGAGGAATTCGAGGTGGTGGCCCGCGATACCAAGCTGGGCCCCGAGGAAAGCCCCCGCGATATTC
>ERZ894232.76-NODE-76-length-132060-cov-16.888959_pt1 | contig 132060 bp, 95 predicted proteins | sample MGYA00380296_ERZ894232 | MGnify/ENA primary metagenome ERZ894232 (study PRJEB32331, sample SAMN06328433) | human gut metagenome | biome: human gut microbiome; feature: stool | host: Homo sapiens | collected 2014-08-14 ...
ACCTGCCGTTCATCACCATGAACCAGTCCGGCCCGCTGCACCTCAACTACACGCTCACCCGCGCTGAGTTCGAGAAGATCACCCGCGACCTGCTCGAGCGCTGCAAGGCACCGGTCACCAAGGCCCTGAACGACGCCAACGTGTCCCTCTCCGAGGTCGACGAGGTCATCCTCGTCGGCGGCTCCACCCGTATGCCCGCCGTGCAGGAGCTCGTCAAGAACATGACCGGCAAGCAGCCGAACATGTCCGTGAACCCCGATGAGGTCGTCGCCAACGGCGCGGCTGTCCAGGGCGGCGTGCTCACCGGCGACGTCGAGGGCATTCTGCTGCTCGACGTGACCCCGCTGTCCCTCGGCGTGGAGACCATGGGCGGCATCATGACCAAGATGATCGACCGCAACACCACCATCCCGACCTCCAAGACCGAGGTGTACTCCACCGCTGCCGACAACCAGACCTCCGTTGAGATCAACGTGCTCCAGGGCGAGCGCGAGCTGGCTCGCGACAACAAGTCCCTGGGCAAGTTCCAGCTCACTGGCATCCCGGCCGCCCGCCGCGGTGTCCCGCAGATCGAGGTCACCTTCGACATCGACGCCAACGGCATCGTGAAGGTCTCCGCTAAGGACAAGGGCACCGGCAAGGAGCAGTCCATCACCATCTCCGGCTCCACCGCGCTTTCCGACGAGGAAGTCGATCGCATGGTCAAGGACGCCGAGTCCCACGCCGAGGAGGACAAGAAGCAGAAGGAGGAGGTCGAGGCCCGCAACCAGACCGACTCTCTGTGCTACTCCACCGAGCAGACCCTCGCCGAGCTGGGCGACAAGGTCTCCGGCGACCTCAAGTCCAAGGCCGAGTCCGCCATCGCCGACGCCAAGAAGGCGCTCGAGGGCTCTGACATCGAGGCCATCAAGGCAGCTGGTGAGAGCCTGCAGTCCGTGGCGTACGAGCTTGCCCAGATCGTCTACGCCGACGCTCAGGCCGCAGGTGCCGGCGCCGAGGGCGCTGCCTCTGGCTCCGACGACGTGGTCGACGCCGACTACGAGGTCGTTGACGACGAGGAGTAGGCCTTTCACATGCGGGCCGTGCCCGTGCATGATGTGATTGTTTGAGACGGCCGGTCTGCCAGCTGGCGAGCCGGCCGCCTTGGTAGTGAGGAGACGGACGTGAAGATACCCGTGGAGGACGCCGCCGAGGTGTCCGCGCAGGCACCTGAGCCCGCCGATCAGGTTGTTGAGAAGGAGGAGGCCGCCATGGCCGAGGAACCTGCTGAGATGACCGAGGAAGAGATGGTCGAGGCTGCCATTCGCGCCGGCGAAGAGGCTGCGGACAACGATTTCAAGCTCAAGTTCGAGAAGGTCGAGGCGGAGCTCGCCGAGGCGCGCGAGCAGCTCGCTGCCGCCGAGGAGGCCAAGACTGCCGCCGAGGCCAAAGCGGCCGATGCCGTGAATCGCCACGCGCGCCTGCAGGCAGACTGGGAGAACTACCGCCGCCGCACCGCACAGGAGCGCTTGGATGAGCGCGCCCGTGCAACCGAGAAGCTGGTCGAGGCTTTGTTGCCGGTCGTTGACGATATGGAGCGCGCGCTCGATCACGCGCGTAGCCAGGAGATGGCCGATGACTTCAAGCAGTTCGTCGACGGCGTGGATGCCGTTCGCGCCAAGCTGCTGGGCGTGTTCGACCGCGAGGGCGTGGAGGCCATCGACCCCAAGGGCGAGGCGTTTGATTGCAATATCCACCAAGCGGTGGGTCGCGTTGAGGACGCGTCTCAGTACGATGAGACCGTGAACGATGTGTATCAGAAGGGCTATCGCATGGGCGGCAAGGTTCTGCGTCCCGCCATGGTTACCGTGACCTATGGCGGCGACAAGCGTCCCGCGCCGGAGCTTGAGACAGACGCCGCGGAAGATCAGGCAGAGGAATCGGCCGAGTAGCGTATGACTTGCTTGTTCCGCCGGCCTTCAAGGTGCGCCGTGCGGCATGCGTTTTCGATTGATCAGGCGGGGCCCTGGGATGATAGCCCGGGGCCCTTTTTAGGAAGGGAGGGTTCACATGCCTTCATCTAAGAGTTTTTACGATGTCCTTGGCGTATCGAAGAACGCCTCCGACAAGGACATCAAGTCGGCCTTCCGCAAGCTCGCTCAGAAGTACCACCCCGACCGCGGAGGCGACGAGGCCAAGTTCAAGGAGATCTCCGAGGCGTACGAGACGCTCTCGAACCCCGAGAAGCGCAAAGAGTACGACATGATGCTGCAGTTCGGCGGCATTCCAGGTCAAGGCGGCTATACCTATTCCGGCGGTGCGGGCGGTCCGTCCATGGCCGACATTTTCGGCAGCATGTTCAGGGGCGAGGGCGTGAGCGGCGCGTATGGCGGCGACGCGTCGGGCTTCGATTTTGGCGACATGTTCGGCGGGGGAGCACGCCGCGCGCGGAAGGGCAGCGACCTCAAGGCCACCATCGACGTGACGTTCGATGAGGCGCTGCACGGCGCGCGCCGCAGCGTGACGCATCGCATCCCCTCGACGGGGGAGAGCGATACCATCGAGGTCACCATACCTGCCGGTTGCTACGATGGCATGAAAGTGCGCTACAAGAACCATGGCGAGTATGGGATGAACGGCGGGCCGCGCGGAAGTATGCTCATCGAGTTCCGCGTTGCGGAGCATCCGGTGTTCAAGCGTCGCGGCAAGACCGCGGACGTGGTGGTCGACGTTCCGATTTCGATATTCGAGGCGGCGCTCGGCTGTACCGTCGACATCCCCACCCCTTCGGGCAAGAAGTTGCGTCTCAAGGTGCCTGCGGGTACCCAAACGGGGAAGAGCTTCAGATTCAAGGAGATGGGCATGCCCGACGTGAAGCGCGGTGGCCACATGGGCGCGCTGCTCGCCACCGTGACCGTTCAGGTCCCGACGCGCCTGACCGATCAGGAGCGTGCGGCCCTCGAGAAGCTGCGCGACGCCGATGCGCGCGATTACCGGCCCAAGCTCTAATGCGCGTTTTGAGAGCGCGCGCGAAGATGGGCATTTACAATGAGATGCGAATGCAAGACGCATAAGGTGATGGGGGAAGCATGACCGAGGAGAGCCGCAACAAACCGCTATACATGATTTCCGTGGCCGCGGAGCTCACGGGCATGCATCCCCAGACCCTGCGCGTGTACGAGTCCAAAGGCCTGGTCAACCCCAAGCGCTCCGGCGGCAACACGCGCCTGTACTCGCAGGCGGACATCGAACGCCTCGAGCTCATCAACCAGCTCACCGACGAGGGCATCAACCTTGCCGGCGTGGTACGCATCCTCGATATGAAGGAGCGTGCCGAAGAGCGCGAGCACGAGGCGGAACAGCTCCGTGCGCGCGTGCGCCAGCTCGAGGACGAGCTTCACGAGCTCAAGATGCAGAAGCGCATCACCGCGCTCGCCCCGCGCGACGGCTCCGCCGACCCCGAGAAGGTTCTGCGCGGCCTACTCTCCGGCGGCGACCTGTAAACCTCAATTCAGGGACTGTCCCTCAATTGAGGTTCCCGGCGCGGGGCGAAAGGGGTGCGGGCGAGAAAGAGAGCTGCGATGGTTGGGGAGAACGGCGACATGAGCGATGCGCCCTCGGGTGAGAATTATCGGTTCTTCAATCACAGCGCCTGTGAGTTCTACCCATGTCACGACATGCCGGCCGAGGATTTGAACTGCCTGTTCTGCTTTTGCCCGCTGTATCGCCTGGGCGAGGACTGCGGCGGGAACTTCACCTATGTAAACGGTGCCGATGGCGCGCGCATCAAGGACTGCAGCGCCTGCACCGTGCCGCACCGGCGCGAGAATTACGACTACATCATCGGCCGCCTCGCCTCGAGATAAGAGTTTGATTAAGAAGGGCCTCCGATGGGGGCTTCGGCTCATGGCGGCTCCGGCCTTGCGGGATCATGCTGCTCATCCTGCGGGCGCCGCGGGAAAGGTGTGTCCGGGGCTGCCGCGACGTTCTCGTTGGGTCTTGAGGGACGCTAATAAATAGACTTGCTTGAAGCCGCCCCTGTTATCGGGACGGCTTCTTTTGTCGAAAACCACCACAAAGGTGCCTGCCCCTTTGTGGTGGTTCTTGTGTGCTAGATTGCGCCGTACTCCTTGAGGAGTTTGGCGATGTCGGTTCCCTCGACCTTCTTGAGCACTTCTTTGAGAGCAATCCGCTCAACCATAGGCAGCTTCATGCTGGTGATGGGCTCACCGTCGCGTAGTTTAACGCTGCTCATAAGGAGGTCACGCACGTCAAAGACCGAACCCCAGACCTCGGGTACGCCGCGGTCGACATCGCAGAGCGTGTAGACGGCTTCCATGCCGGTGCGCATGGAGTACTCAGTCGTAAAGATCGTGTCACGCGGCGTCTCGGCAAACTGGCCCAGGAACGCGAAGTTCACGGCGCCATCGGGCACCACGTCGGGGCGGTCGCCTGCTTCACGCGGCATAAAGAAGGCGGTGATGTAGGGCATCATGACGGGCACGGTGTTGGCGTGATTTGCCGCCAGCTCAACAATCTTATCCTCGGGAACGCCCAGGTGATACAGCCATTCCTGGCAAATCTCCTCGCCGGTGCAGTCGCGCATGGCCTTCTTAACGTAGTCGCCGGGCTTGTCGGTAAACAGGCCATACACCCACACGCAAAGCTGGTCTTTGGGCTGATCGCGGAACTGCTGTTGGCGGTTGATCGTCCAGCTCATAAGCCAGCCCGAATCCTCGCAGGTCACAATACCACCGGTCACGACGTGCCCGGTAAAGGGATCGCGATGGCAGATCTTTTGGATATAGGGCACAATCTCGCCGTCGAGCGTGGTGACCGTGGCGCTCATCCAGTTGCTCTTCTCGGGGTCACCGCAGAATTTATCAGGATGACCAAAGCTCGGATCTTGCGCTGCGATACGACGCCACATGTCCCAACCGCCACCGGGGCGAATCGTCGGATCCCATGCGGCGGGCTTATCCTGCGCGCCGATCGTCGAGTTTTCCACACAGCCGCCGTTGGTGATAAAGACCAGATCATCCTCAGTGAGGTCGATGTTCGAAATCTCGCCTGCATGCGTCACGGTGATGCGCCGCGCGACCTTCTTGGTGCTCGTACTGTAGGGGTTGCGCGCAAAGGCGGCCTGCTGGATGCGCTGAATCGTGTCCTGGCCGGTGCCAGTGACGGCGCGGCGCGGACCCTCGCCGCCGCCAACCTCAAACACCACGTTTTCGACCTTGGTGTCAAAGTGGAACTGCACGCCGTGCGCCTCGAGATAGCGCTGCATGGGCAGAATCATCGACTCGTACTGGTTGTAGCGGGTGAAGCGCAGGGCGCTAAAGTCGGGCAGACCCGCGATGTGGTGGATGTAGCGGCGGATATAGAGCTTCATCTCGAGCGCCGAGTGCCAGTTCTCAAAGGCGAACATGGTGCGCCAGTACATCCAGAAATTCGAGTTGAGCACCTCGTCGTCAAAGAAATCGGTGATGGGACGGTTCGCCAGCTCCTCGTCGGGCGTAAAGAACAGGTCCATGATCTCGGTCGCCGCCTTGTCCGACAGGCCGAACTTGCCATCGGTGCCGCCGTCTTGGCCACGGTTCTTAGTCGAGCGGCACAGCGAGTAGTTGGGATCCTCCTTATTGAGCCAGTAGTACTCGTCGAGCACGGAGATGTCCGGATCTTCAATCGAGGGAATGGAGCGGAAAAGATCCCACATGACCTCAAAGTGGTTGTCCATCTCGCGGCCGCCGCGCATGACATAGCCCACGCCGGGGATGTCGGCACCATCGCAGGCGCCGCCCGCAACGGGGTCCTTTTCGAGGATATGGATGTGGCTTCCGGGCATTTGCGCGTCGCGCACCAGATAGCAGGCTGCGGTAAGCGCGCCCAGGCCGGTGCCGATGATGTAGGCGCTCTTGTGGTCGATGCCCGCAGGCTTCTTGGGACGAGCAAAGGCTTCGTAGTTTCCGCTTGAATAGTACATGGCTCCTCCTTGCCAACGAAGTTCGTTAACAAGCTTTTGCCCTGATCAACGCGGTCTAACCGATACAAGATCGTCACCTTGTACGATTTTTAATCAACGGGGGTGGATTGTACAAATCTGCTTGGCTTTGGTCTCCCAAGGTCACGCCGGGCCGGGTTTCGGTTTGGGAAGTTAGCGAAGCCCACTTCCCAAACCGAAACCCGGCCCGGCGTGACGCACTTGGCCGCTTTGCGCTCCAACGTGTAATAGTCAAAATCTCGCCAGCGCTGCGTCAATCTGGCCTTCGCATATTTTGGAAACGCGCTCGGCTACTGCGCTCGGGTCCTCGGTCATGCCTGCGGCAATCCAGTCGAGCATTACACCGATAAATGCATGTGCGAAAAAGCGGGACAGAAAGTCCTTGTTGCTTTGTGAGACGCTCTTGCCTGCGGCGTGCTCTTCGACCACGCCTTCGATCAGGTCGAATGTCACGAGCTGCAGAAAACGCTGGATGCGCTCGGCGCTCACACAGTGATAGACGTTCATGATAAAGGGCTTGTTGTCGCGCACCGCGAGCATGATGTTTTTCAGGCCCACCTGCCAGGTATCGGCCGTCTTGTTGTTGGCGAGCGCGCGGCCGGCGTCTTCCTCACATGCCCATTCAACCAGGTCGTAGATGTCCTGAAAGTGATAGTAGAACGTCATGCGGCTGACCCCGCAGTCCTCAGTGAGGTCCGCGATGGTGATCTTAGTCAGTGGCTTTTGAAGCAGTAGTCGCTTAAGAGAATCTTCCAACGCGCGCTTTGTCAGTTGTCCAGCCATTGCTCTCCCGCCATCGAAGTTGAATCATGAAATATTCCCATGGTACCCCGCATGCAATCACCCTCCACGAAGGGAGCAGACACCTTTGTGGCGGCTCGATTCGTCTCAATCTGTAACATCTAGAGCCAGAAATAGCCGCTAGATGTTACAGCTTGAGATAGTAAGGGGACGAGGCCGTAGCGGGTGAGCGTGCCTGCTCCCTATCTCTCAATCACTCAGAAAATCTTATATATGGAGACTTAGATTTGTGTATAAGATCGTACAAAGCTGGCAACAATACTTCTCGAACAACGTGAAGCCGCCCCGTAGGGCGGCCGCCCCAAGAGAGGTGATTCCATGAGAATCGATAAGCTAGCAATGACGTCGCGCGAGGCGCTGCAGACCGCCATGAGCACGGCTGCCGACGCGCAGGCCGGCGCGGTGGAGCCGATTCACCTGCTGTCCGCCCTGCTCGGTGCCGGCGAGCGCAATATCTCCGTGATCATCGAGCGCATCGGTGCCGATCCGGCACAGCTCGCACGCTCCACACAGGATGCCATCGACCATGCGCCCAAGGTTTCGGGCGAGGGCCAGCAGATGGGCCTGTCCAACGAGCTTGTCCGCGTCATCGAGAAGGCCGAGAAGAAGGCTACCAAGATGGGCGACAGCTTTGTGGTGACCGAGCATCTGCTGATGGCGCTTGCCGAGGACAAGGGCGAGGCCGGCCGCGTTCTGCGCGACGCCGGCGTCACCAAGGAGCGTATCGAGCAGGTCTACGAGGAGCTGCGCGGCGATGACCGCGTGACGTCTGCCGAGGACAAGACCCAGTTTGAGGCGCTGGAGCAGTACGGACGCAACATCTGCGACCTTGCCCGTGCCGGCAAGCTCGATCCTGTCATCGGCCGTACCGACGAGATCCGTCGTACCATTCAGGTCCTGTCCCGTCGCACTAAGAACAACCCCGTGCTCATCGGCGAGCCCGGTGTGGGCAAGACGGCCATCGTCGAGGGTATCGCTCAGCGTATCGTGGCCGGCGACGTGCCCTCGACCCTGCGCGACCGCGACCTTATCGAGCTCGACATGAGCGCGCTCGTGGCGGGCGCCAAGTACCGCGGCGAGTTCGAGGACCGCTTGAAGGCGGTGCTCAAGGAAGTGCAAAAGTCTGAGGGCCGCGTGATCCTGTTCATCGATGAGCTCCATACCATCGTGGGCGCGGGTGCTACCGAGGGCTCCATGGACGCCGGCAACATCCTGAAGCCGGCCCTCGCCCGTGGCGACTTGCATGCGATCGGCGCGACCACGCTCGACGAGTACCGCAAGTACATCGAGAAGGACGCGGCACTCGCACGTCGTTTCCAACAGGTGTTCGTGGGCGAGCCGAGCGTGGAGGACACGGTGTCGATCTTGCGCGGCCTCAAGGAGAAGTACGAAATCTTCCATGGCGTGCGCATCACCGACGGCGCCCTTGTGGCAGCCGCCGACCTATCGAGCCGCTACATCGCCGACCGGTTCCTGCCCGACAAAGCCATCGACCTGGTGGATGAGGCGGCGAGCCGCTTGCGCATGGAACTCGATTCCATGCCGGTTGAGATCGACGCCATCACGCGCCAGCTCACTCAGATGCAGATCGAGGAGCAAGCCCTCATGAAGGAGACGGACGCCGCCTCCGCCGAGCGCCTGGAAGCGCTACGCCAGGACATCGCCGAGACGCAGGAGCGACTCAATGTGGCTAAGGCCGGCTGGCTCAACCAGAAGAACGCCATCGACCGCGTCCAGGAGCTCAAAAGCCAACTGGACGAGGCCCGCGGTGAGGAGGCTCGCGCGACGCGCGACGGCGACCTCGCCCGCGCGTCCGAGCTGCGCTTTAGCGTAATCCCGGGCTTGGAGGCACAGGTTCGCGAAGGCGAAGAGCAGCTCGCCGCGCAAAAAGAAGACGAGAGCGCCCTCAAGGAGGAAGTCACGTCCGACGAGATCGCCGAGGTCGTGAGCTCGTGGACGGGCGTGCCGGTGGCCAAGATGATGCAAGGTGAGCTCGAGAAGCTGCAGGGGCTCGAAGACCAGCTGCATGAGCGCGTCATCGGCCAGGACGAGGCCGTGCGCGCCGTTGCCGCGGCCGTGCGTCGCAGCCGTGCCGGCCTTTCCGACCCCGACCGCCCCATCGGCAGCTTCTTCTTCCTCGGACCCACCGGCGTGGGCAAGACCGAGCTCGCCAAGGCGCTCGCCGAGTGCCTGTTCGACGATGAGCGCGCGCTCGTGCGCATCGACATGTCCGAGTACATGGAGAAGTTCAGCGTCCAGCGCCTCATCGGCGCTCCTCCCGGATACGTTGGCTACGACGAGGGAGGCCAACTCACCGAGGCGGTGCGTCGGCGCCCCTACTCCGTCATCCTGCTCGACGAGATGGAGAAGGCACACCCCGACGTGTTCAACGTGCTGCTCCAGGTGCTCGACGACGGTCGTCTTACCGATGGCCAGGGTCGTCAGGTGAGCTTCAAGAACACGATCATCATCATGACGAGCAATGTGGGTTCGAGCGCCATCGCCGAGTACGCGGGACGTGACGAGGCGGAGATGCGCCGTCTGGTGGACGAGGCCATGAGCCATACGTTCAGGCCCGAGTTCCTCAACCGCATCGATGACATCGTGGTGTTCCACCCGCTCGGTATGGAACAGATCGAGAAGATCGTGGACATCCAGCTTGCCGACGTCCGTGCACGCCTGGCAAAGGAGCGCATGACGCTCGAGATCACGCCGGAGGCGAAGCAGATGCTCGCGGTGGGCGGCCTCGACCCCGTGTTCGGCGCCCGTCCGCTCAAGCGCCTTATCCAGCGCGAGGTGGTCGACGCAATCGCGCGCGCCATCATCGATGGCCGCGTGCGCGAGGGCGACACGGTCACGGTGGGTGTCGACGGAGACGAGTTCGTCGTGGCGTAGCGTACGCACCGCACGGCACGTGGGGGAGAGGGCACCGCGCAGCGCACGAGGGGCATCTCGCCGCGAGCGCTAACGGCGGGGGAGGAGGGGTCGCCCCTTCCTTCGCGCAACGCCCCGCCTCCTCTCGTGGTGCCTCCTCTCGTGGTACCTCCACTCGCGGAGCGTTCGCTCGTCCTCCTCGCGTACACATATCTTGGTACGGTCGCGGCCGTTGGCAATTTCGCCAACGGCCGCGATTTTTCGCCCAGTGGTGACGGAGCGCGTGCGCATCTGCCGCGCGCACGTAAAAAATGGGGCAGAAATCGTCCGTCATCAACCGGTTGTTGATCGGACGATTGTTAACGATAGCATAGGCATCTACCTGCAAAAACAATGATCACAACCAAGCGGTCAAACAATATTGTTAGCGCTAACATAAAACCAACCAAAAATATGGGAGAAAAATAAATTGACCTTTCACACTCCCAATTCTGCCGTTGGACAGGAACGTTCCGCGCCGCGTACCTCATCTCAAAGAAAATAGGCAATCGTTTTCGTGGGTTAGTCTAGCGACACGACGGCCAGACGCCAGCCAGGCGTCGTGCGGCGCCTGGCAACACGGGGACGGGGTACGTCAATCCGCCCGGCACACGCGGGCGGCCCGTGCGTGCGGGAACGGTAGAGAGAGGAGCTCTATGCAGCGTGGAAAAGGATTAAAACACCTGTTTGCATCTCTGCTTGTCGTCGTTGCGACGGCAGGGGCGCTGCTGGGGCCTGCGGGTTCTGCAATGGCTGCACCTTCGGTGTCCAAGCAGACCGTGGGCCATTTGGTTTCCGGTTCCGGTAACGGAAACGGCCACTTTGGCGGCGACAAGCCGGAGGCCTTCGTCCTGAGCGACACCACTCAGGGCGACAAGCCCATGGGTGTCGAGTTTACCTTGGCGAGCGAGCCCGCCAAGTCGCGCGCCCGCGTTGTCGCAAAGTACGTTGACGACAACAACTGGGCCTACGTCGGGTACGACGCGGGCAATAACTGGTTCATCGAGTGGAAGAATAACGGCTCTTCCAGCTATGCCGGCCTCACCGGCCTGCCCAACGTCGGCAAGGGCCAGGCCGCCACGGTCACCATTTCGCACGAGGGCGAGCGCATCGACGTGACCGTCAATGACAAGAAGGCCTCTGTCACGAGCGCGGATTTTGCCGCCGTGATGCAAAAGGAGGGCAAGGTCGGCATGGGCGCCGGTACGTTCGGCGACGCCATCACCGACGTCACCTTCCGCAACGTCCAGATGGGCGACACCACGGTGAACGACTTTGCCAAGTGGACGCTTTATCGCGACAAGGTGGAGGGTCAGAGCTGGAACCCCGCCGAGGAGGTCACGCTCGGCCGCAAGTGGATCCAGATCGCCGGCGGCAAGAACAACGGCGGCGGTCATGAGTACGGAGACCCCAACTCGGCGGCTCCGGCGCTGCTGCTCAATAAGACCACCAAGGTCGAGGCCGCCAAGTCGGTCGATCTTGCCATCGTCCCGGTGACGGACGACGTCAACTTCGGCGTGTTCTACACCTATGTGGACAACGACAACTGGGTCTACATCGGCTATGACAAGAGCAGCGGCTGGTATTGCCAGTGGGAGGTCAACGGCGCGGGCCAGTACCCGGCGTTCGACGGCAACCTGCCCAAGCCCGTCAAGGGCGAGGAGCTCAAGCTCTCCCTCAACGTGAGCAACGAGAACGTGAGCATCACCGTCAATGGCCAGAAGGCCCAAAAGTCCCTCCAGGAGGTGGGTAACTTCGTCGCCGCGCAGAGCGGCAAGGGCATGATGGGCGTCAAGGTCAACGGCCAGACGTCCCTCAAGTTCGCCGATGCCGCCATCGGCGGGCAGGATGTCATGGAGGGCACCTGGGGCTGGGCCGCTGAGCGCGAGGGCCAGCAGATGAGCGTGAGCTACGTCAACCTCGCCGCCGTTCGCGGCATCGTGACGGATGTCGCGGGCGCCCCGATTTCCGGTGCGACCGTCCGCATCGGCTCGGTTGCGGCCAAGACCGACAATCAGGGCGCCTACCTGATGGACGAGGTCGAGGTCGGCACCAAGAGCGCCACCGTCATGGCTGCCGGCTACCAGGCCGTCAACCAGGAGGTCGACGTTGAGAACCTCGGCGACGAGGCCAACGTTTTTGACTTCAAGCTTGAGAAGAAGGCCGAGATCGACCTCTCCAAGTACCAGACCATCGAGTCCGACAAGATGAAGGTCTACGTCTCCGAGACGTTCCCGCAGCCGGTTCGCTACGAGCTGAAGGGCGACCTGGCGGGCACGTTCTTCCGCGGCCAGGAGAGCGACCTGTCCAAGCTCAAGATCAACGGCAAGGAGATCACGCCCAAGGTGACGAGCAAGCTCGCGGGCGACACCGCGACCTACGTGCTCGACATCGATCCCGTCGAGGGCATGGCCGTCGACGCGAACGTGACCGTCGAGCTCAAGGTCGAGGGCACCACCCTTTCCTGGAAGGTGACCAAGGTCGAGAAGGCGGACAACAGCGCCGCGCTCGAGTCGATCGACCTGTCCGGCATGAACCTGCTGTCCCTCGACATGGTCGATGGCGGCCAGGGCTTCGCGGGTGCCAAGATGTCCACCAAGGTCGCGGAGTCCGGCGATCGTTTCTACAGCTTCGACGGCACCTTTAACCCTGATAGCCAGCAGGGCTTCATGTACGGCATCCTGAGCAACAAGGACCTGTCTGCCGGCATCTTCTCCAACTCCGAGAAGGAGAAGGACGAGCGCATCACGCTGAACAGCGGCCTGGACACCATGGGCCTTGCCAGCTCCGTGTGGTACTACGAGCACGGCGACGCCGAGGCGCAGAAGTACGTCGCCTCCCACGACGACGTGCAGCTGCCCACGAGCGAGCTGCCGTGGGTGAAGGTCGCCATCTCCGAGGGCGATACCAACGACGACCAGGTCATCGACTGGAACGACGGCGCCAACGCCATCCGCCCGAGCCTGAACGTGCCGTACGGCTCCGAGGCCATCAAGGACCTGGTGTCCTACCGCATCGTCATGAACTTTGGCTCCGAGGTGACCAACCCCTACGCGCTGACCGCCGACAACGTCAAGAAGGTCGCGCTGATCACCGACGGCCTGCCCCAGGCGCTGCTGCTGAAGGGCTACGGCAACGAGGGTCACGACTCCGCCAACTCCGAGTACGCCGACATCTCCTCCAAAGAGGGCGGCACTCAGGGCTTCCGCGATCTGATCGAGATCGCCCATCAGTACAACACCGAGGTCGGCATCCACGTGAACGCCCAGGAGGCGTACGCCGAGTCCAAGTCGTTCAACGAGCGCATGATTCAGGGCCAGGGCACCGGCTGGGGCTGGATGGACCAGTCCATCGTCATCGACAAGCTGTGGGACCTGGGCTCCAGCGCCCGCTGGAACCGCTTTGTGCAGCTCTACGACCGCATCAACGGCACGAGCTTTGCCAACAAGAACTTCGAGAAGGGCGAGTACGTCGGCGATCCCGCGGTGACGGGCGCCTCGGCCGCCTCGCTGGACGAGCTCCGCAAGGACGCCGCCACGCGCGACAACAACATGGACTTCATCTACCTCGACGTGTGGTACGAGGATGCATGGGAGACCCGTCGCATCGCTGAGCAGATCAACGCGCTCGGCTGGCGCTTCTCCACCGAGTTCCCCAATGAGGGCGAGTACAACTCCACGTGGAGCCACTGGGCGACCGAGGTCCAGTACGGCGGCAACACGCTCAAGGGCATCAACTCCGACATCGTGCGCTTCCTGCGCAACGACCAGCGCGACATCTCTCCCAACAACGCTCCCTCCAAGGGCGGCGTGATGGACAACCCGCTGCTGGGCGGCTGGAGCGAGGAAGGCTTTGAGGGCTGGGGCAACGAGAACGACTTCAACGCCTACATCAACACCACGTTCACCGAGAACCTCCCCACGCGCTTCCTGCAGCATTACCAGGTTGTCGATTGGGACGTCTACACCGGCGCCGAGGGCGACAAGTCTCCGGTTGCCAACCACGAGAAGCAGATCGTTCTCACCAACGAGGCCGGTGACAAGGTCGTGGTGACGCGCAAGGCGGAGCAGCGCGATGACTCCATCTGCGAGCGCGTGATCACCCTCAACGGCGCGAAGGTGCTCGAGGACGGTGCCTACCTGCTGCCTTGGGAGCAGGATGGCGAGAAGAAGCTCTACCACTACAACGTCGATGGCGGCTCCACCACGTGGGACCTCCCGGCTGAGTTCAATGGCGGCGTGCTCTACAAGCTCACCGACCAGGGCCGCGAGAAGGTCCAGGACGTTGCCGGCGGCACCGTGACGATCGACGCGGAGGCCAAGACCCCCTACATCATCGTCAAGGCGGATTCCTCCGCCAAGACCGCCGACGAGATGAACTTTGGCGAGGGCACCGGCGTGGTCGACCCTGGCTTCAACACGTATGCCGAGGGCGAGCAGCTCAACGCCGAGGTCTGGTCCGGCGACATCGAGGATGCTTCTGTGACGGTGAAGCATGCCCCCACCGGCGACCAGCGCCTCACCATCGCCGACCCGGCCAAGGACGTTGCGGTGACCACGCAGCTCAGCGGCCTGGAGCCTGGCAAGACCTATGTGGCCGAGCTCTACATCGCCAACGAGAGCGATGCCAAGGCGACGGTTACGGTTGCGTCCGGTAAGAACAAAGCGGCCCGCTCCATGACGCGCTCGGTGTCCCAGAACTACACCGCCAGCGACCAACGTCAGTCGAGCAGCCTGGGCGATTCCTACATGACGCGTATGTACGTGAAGTTCACGGCGGACGCCAAGACCGCCGACCTCACCATCAGCCGTGCTGCCGGCGAGGGCTCGACCTACGTGGACAACATCCGCTTTGTCGAGAACGACAAGTTCCCGGTCCAGGACGAGCAGGGCAACTACACGCAGGACTTTGAGAACGCGGTGTCCGGCCTGTATCCGTTCGTGATCGGCCCCTCCTCCCACGGCGGCGACGCGGTGGCGCACCTCTCTGAGCGCAACGGCGAGTTTACGCAGACCGGTTGGAAAAACAAGGAGGTCGACGACGCGATCGACGGCAACTGGTCGCTCAAGTACCACGACGGCCGCAAGGGCCTGCTGTACCAGACCACGCCGCAGAACATCCTGTTCGAGCCCGGCAAGAAGTACATCGTCGAGTTTGACTACCAGGCCGGCTCTGCCGCCACGGGCTACCAGATGATCGTGGGCGACGGTGACGTCGCGGACGAGACCAGCTACACGGTGCCCACCGAGTTCCTGCCCGTCACGTTCAAGGACGGCGTGCAGACGACCGCCCACATCAAGATGGAGGTCACGGGCGCCGAGAGCGGCCAGACCTGGATCGGTCTGTACTCCGCCGGCAACGAGGGCAACACCAAGGTTGGCTCGGGCGACTTTGTCCTGGACAACTTCAAGGTCACGTCCGTCGACAACGGTGGCGACAACGGCGGCGATAACGGTGGCGACCATGGTGGTGACAACGGTGGCGACCATGGTGGTGACAACCAGGGCGGCAATGGCGACAACCAGGGCGGCAATGGCGACAACCAGGGCGGCAATGGCAACGGCCAGGGCGGCAATGGCAACGGCCAGGGCGGCTCCGGCAACGGTGGCAACCAAGGTGGCTCCGGCAACGGCCAGAACGGCAACGGCGGCAACCAGGGTGGCTCCGCTCAGAAGCCGAGTAAGCCCCAGGGCGGCCTGCCTCAGACTGGGGACACCGCGCTGCTGCCCGTCGTTGGCGTGGCGATCGTTGGCGTGGCGCTGATTGCGGGAGGCGTCTACGCGGCCCGCAAGCGTCGCTCATAGCCAAGGTAAAGAGCGTCGGTAATCGCTCCATGCCATAGTGAATGGCATGCAAGGGACCTCGCAGTTCATTGGGCTGCGAGGTCCTTTTGCGTTTGGCACGGAGGCCCGGGGGGCGTTTGGAGCGGAGATCCCAAGGGCGCTTGGTGCCCGCTGCGCTTGGTGCCCGCTGCGCTTGGTGCCCGCTGCGCTTGACGTCCGCTCTGTCAAAGCCGTTGAGCGTCTTGTTGGGACCGCTGAGTGCCGAGGTGGGCTATGGGGCGTTAAGCTCGATTGGTCCAAACTTGGCCTGGGAATACTCCAACTACTGGCCAAGGGAATGGAGGGCTTCATGAAAGCTATGTATGCGGCGCGCTGGGTGGTTGTTGCCGGCATGGCGGCGACGCTGGGACTCGCGGGGTGCACGGGCGCGCCTGCGCAGACTCAGGGCTCACAGGCGGGGTCGGCCTCGAGCGTGCCTGCCCAAAAGAGCCCAGAAAAAAAGGCCGCCGCGCTGTATCGCGAGGTACTCGCCAACCCCATGGAGTATTTCGATCATCTGGAAGACGGGCGTGCCGAGGGCGTGGCCTTCGAATATGCGCTCGTCGACGCCACGAACAATGAGATTCCGGAGTTGCTCGTGCGTACCAGTGGACCGGCGGAGCAATGGAACGGAGTCTCCGAGGTCATGGCGTTCTCCGTGAGCGATGACGGTGATGAGCTGATTGTGCCATCCGTATGGTTGAACGAGGGCGTTGCCGGGACCGGCGGGTTTAGGGGCACGGTTTTTGCCTCCTCGTACGGCGATGGCCTGCTGGTAAGCGAGACGTCCTCGGGGACCGGCGAGGGGACTGTATGGCGCTATACATGGGATGGCGAGATTCGTCCCCAGCGCATCGTGTGCGAGACGCAGGTGGGCGACGATTCTTTGGTGACGCGTGTAGCGGACGAGGAGTTCGTCACCATCGATTGGACGAGTTATTCGCCGGACAAAACCGATCTTGACGAGCTTGAGGACATTGCCGCGCTTGAGTCGGGCGAATGGGAGTCGACGGCGGAGCGTGCCGGTAAGGACCCCGCCGATGCGGCGCGCGAATTTGGGCTCGTGGTTCTCACGGGCACCGTTCATGAGCTGGATGACCAGGGAATCGCCGACCTGCAGGGTGTCGAGAATCCCAATCCCGCGACGGGCGACCTTGCCATGCATACGCTTCTACAGCTCGATGAGGCGACCACGCTCACCGCGGTGAACGGTGACGGCATGGGTACGAGCGAGCGCGAGGCTTCGTTTGTGCTGCTCGACCGTGACACGAGTGAGCTCGATTGGGGCGGGTATCAGGGTCAGCATGTGACAGTTGCCGTGGATCCGTCGGTGATGATGTGGCCGTCTGACACGAGTCTGCCCATGGGGTCGCCGCGCGTCGGTCGCGGCGGCGTGATCGTGCTCGCGGTTGACGAATGACGATGTAGGCACGGGCGCGGTCGCTTGTGAGACGCTCGCCATGTAGAGGCGCCCGTCGTCCGGAGGCGTGTACCTTGGGACGGCGGGCGCTCGCTTTGTATAATGGCGGCACGTAATGTCGAGAGGGGGCCTGTATGGCAGACGAGCGCAAACATGCGGCGGACGCAGATGAGCCGATGAACCAGGATCCGTGCATTCGCGCGGAAAACGAGGACGATGACGGCTACGACCCGTATTCCGATCGTCGTCCCGACCCTGAGCCCCTTTTTGAGCGCGACCCGTGGGTGTAAACGAATCGCGCGCGGCCGGCTCGGTCGGCGCCGGTGCCGGCGACATGCGGGGCGGACGCGAGGGGCTCGATGGCGCCGCCGGCGGTGTGGGTGCCGTGCGTGTGACCTGCGACGGCGCCGGCGACGTCGACGCCGTAGGCGCGGTGGATATTGCGGTTGGATCCGGCACCGCGGCTCGCGGCACATCGGCTGCGGTCGTTGGGCGGTTTGCTCCATCCCCCACGGGCCGCATGCACTTGGGAAACGTCTTTTCGTCCTTGCTGGCGTGGCTGTCGGTTCGCAGCCAGGGCGGCAAGCTTGTGCTGCGCATCGAGGATCTGGACGATCGGGCCCGCAGCGGACCGTGGGACGCGCTGCTCATGGACGATTTGCGCTGGTTAGGCCTTGACTGGGATGAGGGCCCATATTATCAGACCGATCGGATCGATCTGTATGCCGACGCGGTGAGGCAGCTCGACGACATGGGCCTTGTGTACCCGTGCTTTTGCACGCGGGCGGAACTCCATGCCGCTAGCGCTCCTCATGCGAGTGACGGGACACCTGTGTATGCGGGGACATGTCGAGGACTCACGGCGGCCGAAGTTGCCGCTCGTTCCAAAGCGCGCCCACCGGCGCTGCGGCTCAAGGTTCCGCCGGTGCAGGGGATCGCGTCTTCTCGAGGCCCCTTTGAATCCGATGCGCCCGAGAGTAAACACTCGAAGACCGAATTGACCGATTTTGGCAATTCAATGCCGCGAGAGTTAACTTTCGGTGATTGCAGCGAGCGCGGCGTCCGTGGTGGAGTGGCATCGCGGGGTACGACGGGCGGCGATCATGGTGGAGCGGCATTGCAGGACACGGCGGACGGCATCCGTGGCGGGGCGGCGTCTCAGGGGGCGGCAGGCGACGTCCGTGGCGCGGCGGCATCGAGGAGCGCAGCAGGTGGCGACGCGGGCGTGATGCACTTTGAGGATCGTACGTATGGCCCGCAGCGCGAGGTGCTGGCAGAGGAGTGCGGCGATTTCCTCGTGCGCAGAAGCGATGGCGTGTACGCCTATCAGCTGGCCGTGGTGGTTGACGATGCCGACATGGGTGTGAACGAGGTCGTGCGCGGTTGCGACCTGCTGGGTTCGACGGCTCGCCAGATGTATCTGCAAGACCTGCTCGGCTATGCCCATCCCAGCTACGCGCATGTGCCGCTGCTCGTTGCCCCCGACGGTCGCCGCCTGTCCAAGCGTGATCGCGACTGTGATATGGGCGTGCTGCGCGAGCATTTTGGAACGCCCGGGGCGCTGTTGGGCCGGCTCGCGTACGTGGCGGGCTTGGTGCCCAGTCCCGAGCCGCGCACGGCCGATCAGCTCGTCGACGAGTTCAGGTGGAGTGCCGTGTGCGAACATCGCGACAACATCGCGGTTGAAGAGTGCTTCTTCGCCTAGTTTTTGAATCTTGCCCGCGCCCCTGTTCAAGGAGCGGAAAGTGCGTTATTATCGACTGGCTGTCACGGAGAGCTGACCGAGAGGCCGAAGGTGCTCGCCTGCTAAGCGAGTAAGGGCCCCAAAGCCCTTCTGGGGTTCGAATCCCCAGCTCTCCGCCAGTGTGAATTAAGAAGCGAGCCCCGCAAGGCTCGCTTTTTTGTTGCCGCAGCATAGATTCGAGCCCCGTTAGGGGCGCGGAGCTGCGGAAATGCGGAAGCGTTTTCCAGCGCAGCGCGCAAGGCGCGTATGCGCCGCAGCGAAAAGAGGGCGCATTGCGCCCGGCGAATCCCCAGCTCTCCGCCAGTGTGAATGATGCGCCCCCTGAGTTATCGCAGCTCATGGGGCGTTTTTCTGTTTCCCGTATCTTCACTCGGTTGGAGCGAGAGACGGCTGTTCACGAAAATCAACTACCGCATTCAAACCGATGCGGTGAAGGGGCATCTTGAGCCGATCGCTCGAGGCGGGGCTCACGTTCGATTACAGGGGCAGCGCCGTCATCTGCGTGTATACGCGACCCTGGTACTCGCGGTCCAGGTCGTAGAGGCCCTTGGGATCGCAGCCAAAGAGCTTCATGTTGTTGACCATGTCGCGCGCGTTCGATTCTTCTTCTCCCTGCTCTTTCACAAAGTAGTCGAGCATCTGCAGCGCGCGGATGTCATGCGCCTCCTGCGCCACCTCGTAGCAGTGGTGAATCAGGCTCGTGACGTACTCCTCGTGGGCAAGGCCCGCCTTGAGCGGATCGAGGTCGTTCTCAAAACGCATGCTGGGCTTTTCGATGGCGAGCATCGTGGGCTTGTAGTCGTTGTCGAGCAGGTAGCGGCGGATGGCCATGGCGTGGTCGACTTCCTCTTTAACCTGGATTTCGTACCAGTTGGCAAAGCCCTTGAGGCCGCGCTCCTCGTAGTAGTCGGCAAACGTGAGATAAAGATACGCGGAGAACAGCTCCTTGTTGATCTGCTCCTCAAGCACCTTCGCGACGTTTTCGTTCATAGCCATATGTACTCCTTTGCTCGAACCTGGCATGCGCATGCCAATCTCGAGTATACCGCTGGCCGCATTCGTAGGCCGAGCCGGACGGCGCACGGGCATGGAGGCGGCTCCGCACGGGTACAATGGGCGCACGTTTCATTCGAGAAAGGTGCACTCCATGTCTGCACGTTCCCGTTGCCGTTTCCGTTCTTGTTTCTGCCCCCGGTTTGGGTCAATCGGCGCGTGCCGCCGGCTTTGGGCGCGCGCTATTGTCGGGATTCATGCCCGTTTGACATCCGTATGCGCGCCCGTTCCTCGTGCCCAAACCAAGAGCAAGAGCAGCGTGGTTTTCGCAATGTGCGCGCTTGCGCTGGCGCTCTTTGCCGTGCCCGCTGCGGCCAGTGCCGACACGTATGCGCTCCCACGCGTGGATATCGAGGCGCGGGTGATGGAGAACGGCGACCTGTTCGTGACCGAGGCACGCACGTTTTCCTTTGAGGATACGGTCAACGGCGTGTATTGGAGCATCCCGTTCGCCCAAAACGAGCAGGGAGATTCGTCGTCGGTGACGGTTTTGAGCGTGAGTGAGCGCGACGGTGCGATCGACGGATCGGCCGACGGATCGGCCGACGGCGCGCAAGAGGCCCTCGCAGATGCCCGTCCGATGACGGAGGTCGAGGACGCGCAGCCGGGCGACCAGCATGTTTACACGGTGGCAGATGAGGGCACGGCGCTGAAGCTCAAGGTCTTCATCCCGCGCGTCGACGGCGACGAGGTGACCGTGTGGGTCTCGTATATGATCCAGGGCGCGGTCATGGCGTGGCCCGATACCGCGGAGTTGTACTGGCAGTTCATTGGCCCTGACTGGGAGGAGGACGCCGAGAACGTCCATCTGAACGTGACGTTTGCCGGCGCCGAACTCGGCCCGTTGGCGAACGCCGAGGCCAAGGATGCGAACTTTCGCGCCTGGGGCCACGGGCCGCTTGACGGCAGCGTGCTGCTGGACGCGTCCGATGCGGCCGATCCCGTTGTGACGCTTACGGCGCCTACGGTGCACGCGGGGCAGTTCGCTGAGGTCCGCGTGGCGTTCCCGGCGGATTGGGTGCCGGGTCTTGCTTCTTCTGGCGAGGCGCGTCTCGACACGATCCTTGCCCAGGAGGCCCAGTGGGCGGAGGAGGCCAACGCCGAGCGCGCCCGCGCCCGCATCGTCGCCACGGTGGGGACGGTCGCCCTCACGGTGCTCCCCGCAATGCTGCTTGTGGTCACGGTGTGGCTGCGCAGGGCTCGGTATACAAGCCCCAAGCCCGTTGTTGATGAGACCTACTTTCGCGATGTGCCCTCCGGCGACCATCCGGCCGTGCTCTCGGCGCTGATGCACGGAGGGGCGGTGGAAGACTGCGCCTTTATCGCCTCGCTCATGAAGCTCACGGACGATCGCGTGGCCAAAATCGTGCACGAATCTCGCACCGAGGACCGTTTCTTGGGCTTGGGAGAAAAGACCGTCGAGGAGTATTCGCTGAGGCTCATCGCGCGCGAGCGCATCGAGGATCCCGTCGACATGGCCGTCGTCGATATGTATTTTGGTCCCGATGCCCAAAACGGCGAGGAGATGAAGTTCGGTGCGTTCAAATACCTTGAGGACGCCGGGGAGCGCCTTGATGCGTTCAAGGGCCAGGTGACCGCCGAACTCGAGCGTCGCAACCTGGTCAATCTTGTGCCGACGGCGTTTAAGGCCGCGGTGGGCGGCGCCGGTATCGTTCTTATGTTCGCGGCGATTTTCTTCATTGTGTACACCGATGCGGTGAACTTGCCGTTTGTCCTGGCGGGCATGGGGTTGACCATTGCCGCCGCTGTCCTTGCGGCAACGGCGAAGTATTATTCGAGCGAGACGGTCGAGTTGCTCGCGCGCTGCAACGGGCTCAAGCGTTGGCTCGAGGACTTCACCAATCTCGATGAGGCTGTTCCCGACGATTTGATTCTGTGGAACAGGATGCTCGTCCTCGCTGTGGCGTTTGGCGTGAGCGAGGAGGTGCTGCGCCGACTTGCCGACGCGGTTCCCGAGGATCGCCGTGTGGACGAGAGCGGCGGGTATTATTTCCCCAGCTACTGGTGGTTCTACCATCACGGGACGCTGCACTCGCCCATGAGCGAGATGCACGAGGCGTACCAAGCCACGATACACGAGCTTTCGTCGAGTTCCGACAGCTCGGGCGGCGGTTTTGGCGGTGGCTTCTCCGGCGGAGGCGGCGGGGGAGTGGGCGGCGGAGGCGGCGGTACCTTCTAGCCAGGCGGCCCAGTCGCCCCCCACCTTCGGGCGCGCCCAAGGGCTTGTGTACGCCGGTCGCGCCCGAGGAGATGGGCCGCGGCGCGCCACCTTCAGGCGTGCCCAAAGACTTGTGCGCGCCGGTACGCCGCGTTTTCGCACGCTCGAACCTGGGGTGCCTGACCGCTTGGATGCTCCCCCAGCGTCGTATCTCGGGATTCAATTGTTGGGCACCGCACGCTGGGGGTTGTGTGCCAGTAGGTTGTTTACACCGAGGATGCGCGACATGGGCGGCAGGCCCCCGCACGCGCTGCGCGAACGCGACCAATTATAGTGCTCGATGAAGGCGGGCAGGGCGGGCGCCCTGCCCGCTTCGCTGCCCCACGCCCGGGCGTGCTGCCATTCTTGGGTCTGCGTGCGCCAATTCATTCCGTTTTGGGCGAGATTCGAGTTCGTGTGTCGCAAATGAGGCGATTGTGTAACGAAAAGCGCGCACGTCCGAGTAGAGACGGCTTTCGGCTCAACTCGACCTGCAGAAACGATGCCAAAATAGGCGCTCTACATCACCCATCGGGTTTTTCGTTACACAATCGCCGATTTTCGGGCAAGCCGGATGTGTTTCGAAGAAAAATGCAGCCCCGCAGCGGCCCGTCGCGCGCTACGCGCTCAGATCCAGCCCGTAGACGTACAGCTCGCGAGGGAGCAGGCGGCGCTCCTCGCGCGTGCTGCGGTACGTGCTGGCTCGCTTAAAGCCGTGGTTCTCGTAGAACTGCCAGGTGCAGTCGGTGTCGGTGTAGAGGAACGCGCGGTTGGCGCCCCCTTCGGCAAGGTATGTCGTCGCCGCGTCGATGAGCACGCTGCCAATGCCCATGCCGCGCGCTGATTCGCTCACCGCGAGTAGCGTGATCTCGTTCGCCCCGGTGCTGTAGGGGGTCGCTTTGAGTAGATTGTCGTTCTTGGTGCCCATGAGCTCGACGCTTCGCCAGTACGACGCGGCGGCCTCGGGCTCGAGCTCGCGCATGCGGCGGAAATAGCCTTCCGATATGGTGAACCAGCGCTTGCTCTGCTGCACGCGGTTTGCCTCGGGACGCGCGAGCACAATGCCGCGCGGGACGCCGTCGACAAGCGCCACCTGGGAAAACGACGAGATGGAGAGGGAATAGGACAGGTCGTTGCACGCTTCAAGATAGCCGTACTCGGGCGAGGGGACCTCGGTGTGCCACGCTTCCTGAAGGATGGTGGCGATGTCCTCGAAGTCATCCTCGTCAAAAGGCCTATACGTTACGCGCGAGACCATGCGTCCTCCTGTCGTCCTCCTCGTTTCTACCACCGTGGTGGGTGCGTGTTGTGGTGCGTTCATGGAACCGGCGCAACACCCCACATTTTTCGCGCAACCCCCATGGTTTCTCGGCAAGTTCTTCAAAACGCGCCGCTTGAGCCGCGTGGCCGCGTGCGGCCTGCGGTACAGTAGACTCGTCTTAGATACGGACGCGCGGGCGGGTTTTCGCGGCGCGTCTCCTGTGCGAAGGAGGGCACATGGCAGACCTGGGAAAGGTTTCGCGCGCGCTGATTTCGGTGACGGACAAGACCGGCGTGGTCGAGTTCGCGAAGGCGCTGGCAGGCGAGTTCGGCGTTGAGGTCATCTCCACCGGCGGTACGGCGAAGGTGCTGGTCGAGGCCGGCGTTCCCGTGGTGCCCATCGAGGAGTACACCGGCTTTCCCGAGATGATGGACGGCCGCGTCAAGACCCTGCACCCCAAGGTCCACGGTGGCCTTTTGGCCCGTCGCGACTCCGAGCAGCACATGGCCGAGGCCGCTGAGCACGGCATCGGCATGATCGACATGGTCGTAGTGAACCTCTACGAGTTCGAGAAGACCGTGGCAAAGCCCGACGTCACCTTCATCGACGCCATCGAGCACATCGACATCGGCGGTCCCTCCATGTTGCGCTCCGCCGCCAAGAATGCCGATGCGGTGACCGTGGTGAGCGACCCCGCCGACTACGAGGCTGTTCTCGCCGAGATGCGCGCCAACGACGGCGCCACCACGCTCGGCCTGCGCCGCGCCCTGCAGGCGAAGGTCTACGCCACCACCGCGGCATACGACACGGCGATCTCCGACTGGATGATGGCCCAGCTCGAGGGCGGCGCGGTTGCCGCTCCTTCCGCCGCCGAGCAGTTCGAGCCGCCTGCGGCGTTCTCCCTCAAGCTCGAGAAGGCTCAGGACCTGCGTTACGGCGAGAACCCGCACCAGACGGCCGCCGTGTACCGCTTCGCCGACGACTTCGCCGGCCTCGCCTCCTCCTCCGCCCCGCTCGTGGGCGCCGATCAGTTGCAGGGCAAGCCGCTGTCGTACAACAACTTCCTCGACGCCGAGGCCGCCTGGAACGCCGTGCGCGACCTTGAGGAGCCGGGCGTCATCATCCTCAAGCACCAGAACCCCTGCGGCTCCGCCGTTGCCGCCGACGTGACCGAGGCCTACGACCGCGCCTTCGCGTGCGACCCCAAGAGCGCCTTCGGCGGCATCGTCGCTGTCAACCGCGAGGTCCCGCTGTCGCTCGTCGAGCATTTCGCCGACCGCGACAAGCTCTTCGTCGAGGTTCTCATCGCCCCGTCCTTCACGCCCGAGGCTCTTGAGCGCCTGGCCAAGCGCCCCAACCTGCGCGTCCTTGCCACCGGCGGCGCCGAGGGCCACGCCAAGCTCGAGATGCGCACCGTCGACGGCGGCATGCTCGTCCAGTGCGTCGACACGGTGGACGAGGACCCCGAGACCTTCACCTGCCCCACCGACCGCAAGCCCACGGACGCCGAGATGCGCGACCTCATGTTCGCCTGGAAGGTCTGCAAGACCGTCAAGTCTAACGCGATCCTGCTCGCCAAGGACGAGATGGGCATTGGCATGGGCCCCGGCCAGCCCAACCGCGTGGATTCCGCGCTGCTGGCCTGCGAGCGCGCGGACGAGGTGTGCGAGCGCCTGGGCAAGGAGAAGGGCGGCTACGCCTGCGCCTCCGACGCGTTCTTCCCGTTCCGCGATAACGTGGACACGCTGGCGGCCCACGGCGTGACGGCCATCATCCAGCCCGGCGGCTCCGTGCGCGACGAGGAGTCCATCGCCGCCTGCAACGAGCACGGCATCGCGATGCTGTTTACCGGCACGCGCCATTTCCGCCACTAGGCATTTGATATAGGCTGCGACAGGCGCGCGCACATATGCGCGCGCCTGTTTGCGATAGAGGGTCGGAAGCCTGTTGCGCAGGGGGCATGAGCGCCCCCCCTCGTGATTTCGGTCGGTGCGTGAACGAAGCGCGCGAACGAACTATCGGTATTGGGAAGCTGTTCCGGCGATCGTCGAGTAGAACGCTGTTGTTGCAACTTTTTATCTGGGGTTTTATTGGCGTTTTGGGCTGGCAACTCTGGAGTTGAGGGAACTGCTTCCCAATACCGAAAGTTTGTGATGTGGCGTGCGCCCTGAGGGCAACATTTGCATAAGCGGGTCCGCCCCAGGTGGGCCTGCTTCTTTTTCGCATCATATGGAGGGATTTGCCGTGAGCGAGCTGGATTCGTTTTTCAATTCGGCGGAGGAATGCGCCGCGTACGAGACGTTTTGCGCCGAGCAGGAGCGCGGGCTGGAGAAGTTCACCCTCGCCGAGCCCGCGCTCGTGTGCCGCTGGCGCATGGCGCGCCGCGGGGTTCCTCTGCTCAACCGGCACATCCGCGCCCTGTCGCATCGCGTGGTGAACGGGGCGCCGCTTACCACCAACATGCTCTCGTGGGCCAAGCAGCACGTGGAGTGGTCGCTGGCGGCGGGCGAGTACGACGACCCGAACGGCGTGCTCATGCTGGTCATCGACGTCAACGGCGACGCGCTTATGAGCGTGGGCCCGTATGAGCCGCTGGCCGATTGCTCGCGTGCGGCGCTCGTGTCCCGTGCGGCAGCGGCGCGTGCTGAGGAGGTGGTCGCCGCCGTGGCGCCCGAGCTGCTCGGCGCGGTGACGGCGGACGGCCGAGTGCTGCTCGCCGCGCGCGAGGGCGAGCCCCTGTGCGGCGCCGCCACGCTGGTGGAGCAGCTGGCGTCAACGCGCGGGTGCGCGGTCGAGCGTGCGCTTGCGGGCGCAGATTCGGTCGAGGAGTTCGTCGCCGATCTTGGGGACGACGCCGTGGTGTTCTTGGTTTCCGACGAGCACGGCGTGGTCGTGGAGACCGGTGCCGCCGGGCGCGCCGCCGAGTTGGCCCAGTTCCTGTCTCAGGGCATCGCCAAGCTTTTCGCCTAGGCAGCCGGGTTGTTCGACCTGATGCGTTACGCCGCCGAGTTGGTTGGTGCCCCTGTTGAGGCAGCTGCCGTTCCCGGTGGGGAAGTGTCGTCCCACTCTTTGTCGCAAGCATCTACCGTCGATCTGGCTTGTTTTCTGTCGCAAGGTGTCGCCAAGCTCTTGGCTTAGGTTGTTGCTTTTGTCGCTTTGATGCGCGCCGCGTCCCTTACATTGCTGCAAGCTCCGCGTCGTGTCGACTCTGACGTATAGCGCGGCGGGGCATAATGGGAGAACGGCACACGCCGCCCGATCGGACGCGGCGCGAATTGCGCCCGCGCGCCTGGGCGGTGGGAGCACGGACGACGGAAACGCGGAAGGCGGGAGCACGGACGACGGAAACGCGAACGGCGAAAGCAAGGACGGCTGAAGCGCGGACGGCGCAGGCAAGGGCGGCGGGAGCACGGACGGCAGAGAGGAAGGTCGCGGGATGGCGCGCATATTCGTGGTCGAGGACGACGCCCCGATTCGCAACGAGGTCATCGAGGTTCTGGAGCGCCAGGGCTATGAGGCGTCATATTGCCTGACGTTCGACCATGTGGTCGAGGACATCCTCGCCGCGCGCCCCGACCTCGTGCTGCTCGACCTCACGCTGCCCGGCACCGACGGCCAGCTCATCTGCCGCGAGCTGCGCCAACAGTCCGACATCCCCGTGATCGTGCTCACCTCGCGGGTGACCGAGGTCGACGAGGTCATGAGCATGACCATGGGGGCCGACGACTTCGTTTCCAAGCCGTACAGCGCGCGCGTGCTCGTGGCGCGCGTGCAGGCGCTGCTGCGCCGCACCCAGGGCTCCCAGGAAGCCGGCCGCGCGCTCGAGCACAACGGCGTGACCCTCGACCTCTCGCGTTCCACGGCGACGGCGGTCGAGACCGGCCGCTCCATCGAGCTCACCAAAAACGAGATGCGCATCCTCTCGCTGCTCATCGACAAGGCGGGGACCATCGTGAGCCGCGAGGCCATCATGCGCGACCTGTGGGACTCCGATGCGTTCGTGGATGACAACACGCTCACCGTCAACATCAACCGTCTGCGCGCCACGCTCGAAAAGATCGGCGTGACGGGGTATCTCACCACGCACCGAGGCCGCGGGTACTCGGTGTAAGGGGGCATTATGAAGCTGTCGCAATTCATCACCTCGTCGTGGCCCCATTTGGCACCGCCGTGCCTCGGCGCGATTTTGTGCGCGTTCATCGCCCTTGTGGGAGGCGCGAGCGCGGGCGTGACGGTGATACTGTGCGTGATCATCGTGGGCGCCGCGGTTGCCGGCGTGCTTCTCGATTATCAGCGCAAGCGCTCCTTCTATGCTGACCTCGCCGCGTGTATCGACGACATCGAGCACCCCTTGTGGATTACCGAGATGGTCGACGGCCCCGATTACCTTGAGGGTCGACTCGCCTACGACGCCCTGCGGACCGTTTCCAAAGCGGCAAACGACGACGTGTCGGAGTATCGCCGTCAGGCGCAGGATTACCGCGAGTACGTTGAGACCTGGGTGCACGAGGCGAAGTCGCCCCTCGCGGCGGCCCATCTCATGCTCGAGAACCTCATGGAGGCGGTGCCCGCCGATGAGACGGGCGAGCGGCTTTTGGGCAAGACCGAGGCGCTGGGCGAGGAGCTTGACCGCGTTGAGGGCTATATCGAGCAAGCGCTGTTCTTCGCGCGCTCTGAGTCGCTCGACCGCGACTATCTGATTCGCGCCTACGGGCTGCAAAAGCTCGTGGGCGATGCGGTCCGTGCCAACGCGCGCGTGCTCATGGGCGCGCACGTGTCGCCGTTTCGCGTGGGGCTCGACCATACGGTGTTTACCGACGAGAAGTGGATGACGTTCATTTTGGGGCAGCTCATCCAAAACAGCGCCAAGTACGCGCAAGGCGAGGGCGCGGAGATCGTGTTCACCAGCCGCTTGATCGACGAGGGCCGTTCCAGCGAGCGTATCGAGCTTGAGGTGCACGACAACGGTTGCGGCGTGAGCGAGTCGGACCTGCCGCGCGTGTTTGACCGCGGGTTTACCGGGGACAACGGCCGCACGGGCAAGAGGGCGACGGGCATTGGCCTCTACCTGGTCAAACGTCTGTGCGACAAGATGGGTCTGACCGTGCGGGCGGACTCTCGTGCCGGCGAGTTCTTCGCCGTGACCATCGGGTTCCCCACCAACAAGATGCATTATTTCGAGTAGGGGTTGGTCGCCTTCGAGGGGTTGGCCGACTCCGAGTAAGGATGCTCGCCTTCGTTCTTTCGTTTGTGCCCGGTCATCAACGGTTTGTGCTGGCATCCAACTACATGGCCCGAGTGCCTACGGCGATTCCGGCGTTGTCGCAGGCCAACGATCGACAGCGCATCTTTGGTGCGAGCCCTAGTCGGCGAGCTTGCGACAAAATAGCACCCGCATCGAACACAAAAGGTATCAGGACGTATCAACGCTCTGGTGGCGTTGGCGATTTGCATAAGAAAAGAAGTATCAGGATGCCGCAAATCCATTGTGGCTCATGCCCGCGCCTTGCATACTGAACGCGAGGACCTGCCGACGTGCACGCAGAGGGCTCAAGCGTCGGCGGCAGACGAGAAGGGATGCACAATGGGTTTTCGCGATGACTTCCTGTGGGGCGGCGCCACCGCCGCAAACCAGTGCGAGGGCGCGTATAACGTCGACGGGCGTGGCCTGGCCAATGTCGACGTGATGCCGCACGGCCCCGAGCGCTTCGCTGTGGGCGCCGGCGTGCGCAAGATGCTTGACTTTGAGGACGGCTACTACTACCCCGCGCAGAGCGGCATCGACTTTTACCATCGCTACAAGGAGGACATCGCCCTCTTTGCCGAGATGGGCTTCAAGACCTTTCGCATGAGCCTCGCTTGGACGCGCATTTTCCCCAACGGCGACGAGTCCGAGCCCAACGAGGCCGGCCTCGCCTTCTACGAGGACGTGTTTCGCGAGTGCCAGAAGTACGGCATCGAGCCGCTCGTTACCATCACGCACTTCGACTGCCCCATTCACCTCATCAAGGAGTATGGTGGCTGGCGCAACCGCAAACTCATCGACTTCTACAAGAACCTCGCCACGGTGCTCTTCACCCGTTACAAGGGCCTGGTGAAGTACTGGCTCACCTTCAACGAGATCAACATGATCCTGCACCTGCCGTTCATGGGCGCCGGCCTGGTGTTTGAGGAGGGCGAGAACAAGAAGGCCGTCGAGTACCTCGCCGCGCACAACGAGCTCGTTGCGAGCGCCTGGGCAACCAAGATCGCGCACGAGATCGACCCCGAGGTCAAGATCGGCTGCATGCTCGCCGCCGGCAGCTACTACCCCTACAGCTGCCGCCCGGAGGACGTGCGCGCCGCTCAGCTCGAGAACCAGGACAACTATTTCTTCGTGGACGTGCAGAGCCGCGGTTACTACCCGGCGTACGCGCTCAAGAAGCTCGAGCGCGAGGGCATCGACGTCGGGATGACAGAGGAGGACAAGCAGATCCTGGCCGAGAACACGGTGGACTTTATCTCCTTCAGCTACTACTCCACGCGCTGCGCTGCCGGCGAGGGCTCCGACGCCGCCAAGACCGAGGGCAACGCCTTCGCGGGCGCCAAGAACCCCTACCTCAAGGAGAGCCAGTGGGGCTGGGCCATCGACCCGCTCGGCTTCCGCATCACGCTCAATGACCTTTACGACCGCTACCAAAAGCCGCTGTTCGTGGTGGAGAACGGTTTGGGCGCGCGCGATGTGGTCGAGGAGGACGGCTCCATCAACGACGATTATCGCATCGACTACCTGCGCCAGCACATCGAGGTCATGCGCGATGCGGTGACCGAGGACGGTATTGACCTGCTCGGCTACACCACCTGGGGTCCCATCGACCTGGTGAGCGCCGGCACGGGCGAGATGTCCAAGCGCTACGGCTTTATCTACGTCGACCGCGACGATGCCGGCAACGGCACCCTCGCGCGCTCCAAGAAGAAGAGCTTCGACTGGTACAAGAAGGTCATCGCGACCAACGGTGAGGATCTGGACTAGGGGTTTCGCGGTGGGGGCGCCTGCCCTACAAGGAGGGCACCCGCCGTTTCCTTGGCGGTTTGCCCTGGCAAGAGGGTGCCTCTCGCCGCGTCTTTGGTGTTTGTTCCGGGAATGCGGGGGTGTGCCTCGTATGCCCTGCATATGGGGCGCTTGAGGCACCTCGTGTATGGGGAGCTTGCTAGCACCTCGCGTACGGGGCGCTTGCCAGCACTCCGCGTACGGTGCGTTTGCAAACACCTCGCGTATGAGGTGCTGGTAACAAGCGCCTCTGCAAGCAAGTGCCCCGCGCAGGATGCGGCAAATAAGCCCTTCGCGTATGGGGCGCTGGCAAGCAAGCCCTTCTCCTGTGGGGCGCTGGTAGACAAACGCCTCGCGTATGGGGCGCAGACGGGCATTTACTTTACGTATGGGGTGTCGGTAAATAAAAAGTGCGCGGTTTATTGAGTTCTTGATGGATAGTCGGGCATCTCGTTGTCTGCGACCTGCGGTTTTACTGTGTCTTAAGCCGGGTCTACTCGCGATGTCTCCAACGAACCCCACACATTTTCAGTTTCGACCCCCTCCATCCCATCCCCTACATCCCCCAACCAACCTTTTCCCGCACTGAAAAGTCAGAAAGAAGGAGAAAAACATGGTCAATTCAACGGTTTCGTTCCCCAAGGGCTTTTATTGGGGTGGCGCGACTGCCGCCAACCAGCTTGAGGGCGCATGGAATGTCGACGGCCGCGGCCCGTCCGTCGACGACCACTTCATGGGCGGCAGCTGCGAGAAGCCGCGCGAGATCACGCTCGAGATTCACCCCGACAAGCTGTATCCCAACCACGACGGCATCGACTTCTATCATCGCTATGAGGAGGACATCGCCCTCTTTGCCGAGATGGGCTTCAACATGTTCCGCATGTCCATCGCGTGGAGTCGCATCTTCCCCAACGGCGATGACGCCCAGCCCAACGAGGCGGGCCTCGCCTTTTACGACCGCGTGTTTGATTGCTGCCGCGAGCACGGCATCGAGCCGCTGGTGACCCTCTCGCACTACGAGATGCCGTATCACCTGGTCGAGAAGTACAACGGCTGGGAGAGCCGCGAGCTCATCGACCTGTTCGAGCGCTACTGCGCCACCGTGTTCGACCGCTATCAGGACAAGGTGACCTACTGGCTCACCTTTAACGAGATCAACTGCGGTACGTCGCGCATGGGCGCGCTGTTCGAGACCTCGATGATCCGCGGCTTTGAGGGCCCCGCCTCCGAGGTCAAGGTGACCCCGCAGCAGTGCTACCAGGCGCTTCACCATCAGTTTGTGGCGAGCGGCCGTGTGGTTAAGCTTGCGCACGAGAAGTACCCGCAGTTCAAAATGGGCAACATGGACTGCTTCATCCTGTCCTACGCCGCCACGTGCGACCCCGAGGACGTCTTTGCCAATCAGCAGGAAATGAACCGCATGAACTGGTACTGCTCGGATGTGCAGGTGCGCGGCGCCTACCCGTTCTACGCCAAGTGTTACTGGGCGGAAAACGGCATCGAGCTCGATATCCGCGAGGGCGACCTCGAGGACATCGCCGCCGGCAAGGTGGACTTCTACACCTTCTCCTACTACATGTCCTCCACGGTGGGCACCCACGCCGACCAGGAGACGACGCAGGGCAACATGACCTTTGGCGGCAAGAACCCCTATCTCAAGAGCACCGACTGGGGCTGGCAGATCGACCCGCTGGGCCTGCGTGTGGCGCTCAACGAGATCTACGCCCGCTACGAGATCCCGCTGATGGTGGTCGAGAACGGCATGGGTGCCTACGACACGGTCGAGGAGGACGGTTCCATTCACGACCAGTACCGCATCGACTACCTCAAGAGCCACGTGCGCGCCATGGGCGAGGCCATCGCCGACGGCGTCGACCTGGTTGGCTACACCTGGTGGGGCCCCATCGACCTGGTGAGCGCCGGCACGGGTGAAATGCGCAAGCGTTACGGCTTTATCCACGTGGACAAGCACGACGACGGCACCGGCACCTATGAGCGCCGTCGCAAGGACTCGTTCTTTGCGTACCAGAAGATCATCAAGTCCAACGGCGCGGAGGGCCTGGAGTAATGGCGGGGCGCAAGGTCATCTTCCTTGACGTGGACGGTACGATCACCGACTACGAGAACAACGTGCCGCAAAGCGCCAAGGATGCCATCAAGCGGGCGCGCGCCAACGGGCACCGCGTGTACATGTGCACCGGTCGCAGCAAGGCCGAGAACCCGGCTGAGATCTGGGAGATCGGCTTCGACGGCATGATCGGCGGCAACGGCTGTTACGTGGAATCGGACGGCGAGGTGGTGATGCACCAGCTCATCACGGCGGAGCAGTGCCGTCATATTGTGGACTGGCTGCATGAGCGCGGACTGGAGTTCTACCTCGAGTCCAACAACGGCCTATTTGCGAGCGAGCACTTTAGCGAGGCGGCGGCGCCGGTCATGAAGCTGTATGCAAAGGGCAAGGGCGCCACCGACGAGGACGCCGAGACCTCGGCTCATGCGTTCATGGACACGCTCACGTATGGGGCGGAGCTCTACCGCGACGACCTCAACAAGGTGAGCTTTATCCTGTCGAGCTATCAGGATCACCTGGATTCCATCGAGGAGTTCCCTGATCTGGTGGCCCGCACGTGGGGCGGCAAGGGCGAGCATGCGCTCTTTGGCGACCTGGGCGTGAAGGGCATCGACAAGGCGCACGCGATCCACGTGCTCATCGACCATTTGGGTGCGGACATGGCCGACACCGTTGCCGTGGGCGATGCCAAGGTGGACATCCCCATGTTTGAGTGCTGTAGCACGAGCGTGTGCATGGGCAGCGGCGGCGACGAGGCCAAGGCCGCTGCCGACTGGGTTACCACCGACGTCGACGACGACGGTATGTGGAACGCCTTCGTGCACCTGGGGCTGATCTAGGGCATCTGTGTCGCTCGGGTTTGTGCCGCTCGACAGCGCCGCTTGGGCTTATGGCGCCTGTCAGCGGGGGAGGATATGAACGGCTTGAGGATGTGAACGATTCGACGGGCAACGGGAGAGGATATGAGCGAACCGTTCATATCCTCTTTTTTATGCACATATATCTACCTGCGATAATGATGTCGTAGAAAAGCGTGCTAGAAACGCAATCGTTCACATCCTGCAATCGTTCATATCCTCAATTATGAGCGGGAGGGCAAGCGTGCGGGGCACGAGCGGAAGAGCAGGCGCGCGCTGGGCCATGCGCGCGCCGTAGAAGACCCTCGGCCCCCTCGAGCACCCGTAGCCCCGGCGCCTGGAGCGCCCGTTGCGGCACCGCGGCCACGACGCCGGGCGCGGGCGCGCCGCCGCGAGCTCCCCCGCCGCCGGCGCGGGCTCGCCGCGAAGCGCCCGCGGCGACGTCGCGAGCCGGCGCCTCTCCGCCTCGTCGGCGACCGTCGACGGCGCGCGGCCTATCCCCCGGGCGACCTCGCGGCACCCCTTCCCCCTGTCGGGCATCCTCTCGATTGCCTGCCGCTCGCGTCTCGCGAGCCTCGCGTAGGCCCTCTCGGACGGCGCCTTCTTCTTCGGCATCGCTGCCTCCCCTCGCTCGCGGGCCGGCCTCTCCGGCCCTCCGAGGGGAGACTATCCTCCAGACCCATCGATACATGTTTCGCTGAGTCTTGGAGGTGTTTCGATAAAGTTGGAAATCAACGGCTCGTCGAGAAAAACATACCGCTCGCCGAATCTTTTTCAGCGCGAGAATATTCTTCTCGCATCTCAATATAATTAACGAGGTTCGAGGGGTTACCTCTTTTGGGCCTATACCGAACTCCTGCTTCATATGCATAGACATCTTGAGCGTACGTATTGATGCGCTATGCGCGAGCTTTGCGAGAGGAGGACGGTATGCAAGTCATACGCAGCATCAACAATAACGTTGCCATTTGCATCGACGCGGGCGGAAACGAATGCGTTGCCATGGGCAAGGGAATCGGCTTTGGCAAGATGCCGCGGGATGTGGCGCTTTCAGAGGTCACGCACACCTATTACAGCGTCGATCTGCGTCTGCTCGAGGGGATCAAGGAGATTCCTCAGGATGTGCTGCTTTTTGCGGCGCGTGCCGCCGAGCACGTGCGGGCCGAGCTCTCCTATGCCCTGAGCCCCAATATGGCGTTTCTGCTGGCGGACCACATCGCGTTCGCCATCAAGCGCGCACGCGAGCACTTGCAGGTTCGCATGCCGCTCGCCTACGACGTCGAGCACAACTACCCCGAGGAGTATCGCGTGGGCCTGCGCCTCGTCCGTCAGATCCGGAAGGAATTCTTGGTGGACTTGGGCGACGACGAGGCTGCCGGTATCGCCATGAATTTGGTGAACTCTCGGTTTGAGAGCGTCTCCGAACAGGACGCCGCGCGCTCCCAGAGCGATGACATCATGCTGGAGGAGATCACCGAGATCGTCGAGGAAGAGTTTGGGTTGCGCGTGGACCGCGCGTCCTTTGCCTTCTCGCGCTATGCGACGCATCTCCACTACCTGTTCGCGCGCCTACATCGCGGGGAGGTTCTCCGTACGGAGGCCATCAGCGGCCTCGAGGGGCTGTTCGACCATTTTCCCGAGGGCGTCGCCTGTGTGGAACGCATCGCCGACCACATCATGGACGCTTGGGGCGTGACACTCGACGCTGACGAGAAGCTTTACCTCGTGCTCCATGTAAGCAGGATCTGCATCAAGGGCGGCAATCGCGCCGCCCGCGTATAACGTCGCAAGACCCAACGAGTGAAAGGTCATACGTAATGGCTGCCAAGGTCAACTATGACGAGCTCGCCGACGCCATCATCGAACGGCTCGGCGGCAAGGACAACATCAGCTTCCATACCCACTGCGTGACCCGTTTGCGCTTCAACGTCAAGGACAAGAGCCTTGTCGACAAGGAGGGCATCGAGGCCCTGCAGGGCGTCATCAACTCCCTGTGGTCCGGCGAGCAGTACCAGATCGTCATCGGCAACACCGTGAATGAGGCCTACGAGTGCGTCGCCGCCAAACTCGGCCCCGTCGATACCACTGTGAGCGAGGATGCCCCCAAGAAGAAGTTCTCCTTCAGCACCATCTTCGAGATCATCACCGGCATCTTCGTTCCCGCCATCCCGGCAATCGCCGGCTGCGGTCTCATGAAGGCGCTGCTGTCGCTGCTCACCTTCGCGAACCTGCTGTCCACCGAATCCCAGACCTACTACATCTTGGCATTTGTGGCCGACAGCGCCTTCTACTTTTTGCCCATGATCTTGGCGTTCAACGCCGCCAACAAGTTCAAATGCAGCCCCATGTTGGCGGTCGTGCTGGGCGGCGTGCTGCTGCACCCGCAGTTCTCGGCGCTCGTCTCCGCAGGGGAGCCTGTGCACTTCCTCGGCCTGCCCGTGACGCTCGCCAACTACGCCAACTCCGTCATTCCCATCATCCTCATCGTGTGGCTGCAATCTTATGTTGAGCGCGCCATCAACCGCGTGATCCCCAAGCCGGTGCGCTTGGTGTTCGTGCCCTTGCTCACGCTGCTGATTACGGTCCCGTTCGCCCTCGTCGTTCTTGGCCCCATCGGGACCATCGTGGGCAACGCCCTCGCCACCGGCATCATGTCGCTTGAGAACACCATGCCCTGGCTCATCCCCACGATCTTTGGTGCTGTGTCCCCGCTGCTCGTCATGACCGGCATGCACACCAGCTTCTATCCTGCACTTTTTGCCCAGCTCGCCACTGCCGGGTATCAGACCGTCGCCATCGGCATGCTGCCCTCCAACATGGCGCAGGGCACCGCCACCCTCGCCGTCGCTCTCAAGACCAAGAGCGCCGAGCTTCGCGAGCTGGCCATCTCCGCCGGCACCTCCGCTCTGTTCGGAATTACCGAGCCAGCCCTCTATGGCGTGACCCTCAAGCTCAAGAAGCCTCTGATCGCCGTCATGCTCGGCGGCGGCCTGGGCGGTCTGTATTACGGCCTCAACAAGGTTCACTGCTTCACCCCGGGCGGCACCGCTTGGACCGGCTTCGCCACCTATATCGATGCCGCCAACCCCATGAACGTGGTTCACATGCTCATCGGTATGGTGCTCGCCATGGCCGTCGCCTTTGTGGTCACCATGGTGATCTACAAGGAGGACAAGCCTGCGGAGTAACGCATGAGCGTTGTTTTGGGCGGGCGTCGGATCGTGTATGCCGACGCCCGCCCTTGGATATGACGGGTTCTGTTCAAGTCTGAATCGAAAGGAAGGCATGATGTCTTTTCCCCAGGGCTTTTTGTGGGGCGGCGCCACGGCCGCCAATCAGTGCGAGGGCGCATGGGACGTCGACGGGCGCGGCCCGGCCGAGTCCGATGTCCTCACGGGCGGCAGCGTCGAGTCGCCCCGCTTGGTGACCTACCGCATGCCCGACGGCACCACCGGCGCCGTACCCAAGTGGCAGGGCGTGCCCGAAGGCGCGCGCCGCGAGGTCGTCGACGGATACTGGTACCCCAACCACGACGCCATCGATTTCTACCATCACTACAAGGAGGACATCGCCCTGTTTGCCGAGATGGGCTTCAAGCAGTACCGCATGTCCATCTCCTGGAGCCGCATCTTCCCGAAAGGCATCGAGGAGGAGCCCAATCAGGCCGGCTTGGACTTCTACCGCAACGTCTTTTTGGAGCTCAAGAAGTACGACATCGAGCCCTTGGTGACCATGTGGCACTTTGACACGCCGCTCTATCTTGACGAGGAGTTGGGCGGATGGAAGAACCGCGCGATCCTGCCGTATTGGGATCGCTATGTGCGCACCATTCTCACTGAGTACAAGGGCTTGGTGAAGAACTGGCTCACCATCAACGAAATCAACAACACCATCCAGTTCCTGGGTGCCAATAAGCCCGCGAGCGATGAGGACTTCCAGCGTGCTTACCAGCACCTGCATCACCAGTTCCTGGCGAGCGCGCACGCGGTCAAGATGGCGCATGAGATCTCGGACGAATACCGTGTGGGATGCATGATCTGCGGCGTGCCGCACTACCCGCTCACCTGTGATCCCGCCGACGTGCTGCTCACCCAGCGTCAGATGGAGCGCTGCGTGTTCTATTGCGGCGACGTCCAGGCCAAGGGCAAGTATCCCGTGTATGCCCAGCGCCTGTGGGACGAGCATGACGTGCACGTCGAGATGGAGCCCGAGGACGCTCAGGTGCTTGCCGAGGGCGCGGTGGACTTCTACACGTTCAGCTACTACATGACCACCTGCGACACCACGCACGAGGTGACCGAAACTGCCGGCGGCAACATGTCTTTCGGCGCGAAGAATCCCTATCTGAAGTATTCCGACTGGGGATGGGCGCTCGACGCCATGGGCCTGCGTTATTACCTCGAGATGGTTTACGACCGCTACGAGAAGCCGCTTATGGTTGTCGAGAACGGCCTCGGTGCCTTTGACACGGTCGAGGAGGACGGCTCGATTCACGATCCGTATCGTATCGATTACATGCGTGCCCACATCGAGGAGATGGGCAAGGCCATCGACGAGGGTGTGGACCTGATCGGTTACACCTCTTGGGGCTGTATCGACGTGATCAGCGCCGGTACGGGTGAGATGCGCAAGCGCTATGGCTTCATCTACGTTGACCGCGACGATGAGGGCAATGGTACATTCGCGCGCTCCAAGAAGGACTCCTTCTACTGGTACAAGAAGGTCATCGAGTCCAACGGAAGCGACCTGGCGTAAAATAGGCACGGAGAATCGCGCGTCTGCGCACCTAAGAGCAAGGAGAGTCTCATGGGTCTGTTCGACATGTTCAAGAAGAAGGAGGCCCCGTCGGCCCCGGTCGCCCCCGCCAACATCGATGCCCAGGCGGGTGCCGACGTTCTGTGCGCCCCGGTTTCGGGCAAGGTTATCGCCATGTCCGACGTGCCCGATCCGGTGTTCTCCGGTGAGGTGCTCGGCAAGGGCTGCGCCGTGTGGCCCGAGGACGAGGTTGTGTACGCCCCGGTGAACGGCAAGGTCACCGTCACCATGGGCCACGCGGTGGGCATCATGTCCGATTCCGGCGTCGAGGTGCTCGTGCACGTGGGCGTCGACACGGTCAACCTGCAGGGCAAGGGCTTTACCGGCTACGTCAAGCAGGGTGATCAGGTTGTCGCCGGCCAACCCGTGCTCAAGATGGACCGCGCCGTCATCGCCGAGGCCGGTTACAAGGACTGCGTGGTGCTCGCCGTTTCCAACAGCGCGGAGTTCGAGGCCGTCGAGTTCGCCGTTGAGCCGGAGACCACCGTCGCCGCCGGTTCCGTCGTGGTCAAGGTCACGCGCAAGTAGCTGATTTTGCAGGGGGCTTTATGATTGAGTTCTCGCATACGATCACCGATGCGCAGGGGCTGCACGCCCGTCCGGTCGCCCAGATCTGCGCCGCCGCCCGTCAATGGGAGAGCGGCGTCACCGTTTGCTGTGGCGGTCTTTCGACCTCGGCTACGGACCTCATGGGGCTGATGGGCCTGTGCGCTCGCAAGGGCGATGAGCTGGCCGTCAAGGTGGAAGGCCCCGACGAGGAGGCATGCGCGGACGCGCTGCGCGAGGTGTTCACGTTTTAGCGCGCCATGCGGCTGACGTTGCGACCCCCGCATCTCGGTGCGCCATTTCCATCATGTGTACAAGGGCACTCCATGAAGGTGGAGTGCCCTTGACGTTTATAATAGTCCGGTTGCACGAATGAACCGAAAGGGGCGCTCTATGGCACTCACCGAGGATGACGTCCGCGCGATCGCCGCGTATGCGACCATCGCGCTGGACGATGCGGAGCTCGCCGATATGACGGCGTATCTCAACGATGCCGTGGGCATGCTCGAGCCGATTCTGGCGTATGCGGGGGAGGATGTGGAGCCCACGTTCCATCCCATCGGCGATTTGTCGAACGTGATGCGTTCCGACGCCGTGGACGCCGGCCGCGCCCTGTCAACCGACGTCGCGCTTGCGAACGCCGCCGCCTCGCGCGAGGGCCAGTTCCGCGTCCCCTCGATCTTGGGTGGAGGTGAGTAGCGTGGCCGTTTCCCTGGATTCCCTCACCGCCGCGCAGATCGCCGCGGGTGTTACCGCAGGCGAGTTCACGGCCACGGCGGTCGCCCACGCTGCGCTCGCCGCCGTTGGGCAGCGTGATGCGGACGTGCAGGCCTTTTTGCGGGTCACGCCCGAGTTGGCGCTCAAGGCGGCGGCGCGCATCGATGCGGCGCGTGCGGCAGGTGAGCCCTTGCCCCCGCTCGCGGGCGTGCCGTTCGCCGTCAAGGACAACATGAATCTCACGGGCACGCGCACCACCTGCGCGTCTCGCATGCTCGAGGGCTACGAGAGCCCCTTCACCGCCACGTGCGTCCAGCGCATGCTCGACGCCGGCTGCCTGCCCATCGGCAAGGTCAACATGGACGAGTTCGCCTTCGGCTCCTCCACGGAGTCCTCGGCGTTCCACCGCACCAACAACCCGTGGGACCTCGAGCGCGTGCCCGGCGGGTCGTCGGGCGGCTCCGCCGCCGCGGTCGCGGCCGGCATGGCGACGCTTTCCCTGGGCTCTGACACCGGCGGCTCGATTCGCCAGCCCGCCGCCTTGTGCGGCGTGGTGGGCATGAAGCCCACGTACGGCATGGTCTCGCGCTACGGCGTGGTTGCCTTTGGCTCGTCGCTCGATCAGGTGGGCCCGTTCGGCCGCACGGTCGAGGACGTCGCGCTCGCGCTCGACGCGCTCACCGCGGGCGGGCGCGACCCGTTCGACGGCACGAGCCAGGACGTCGAGGGCGGCTTTGCCGCGCATGTGAACGACGGCATCGAGGGTCTGCGCGTGGGCGTCATCCCCGCGTTCATGGATGCGGCGGGGCTGGCCACCGAGGTCAAGGCCGCGGTCGAGGCGGCGGCGCGCTCGCTTGAGGAGCAGGGCGCGGAGCTTGTTGAGGTCGACCTGCCGCACTTGGACGCCGCCATCGCCGCCTATTACGTAATCGGCCCGGCCGAGGCGTTCTCCAACCTCGCCCGCTTTGACGGCGTGCGGTACGGCTATCAGGAGCCCGGATGCGCCACGCTCGCCGAGCAGAGCGCCAAGAGCCGCGCGCACGGGTTCGGCGCCGAGGCGAAGCGCCGTCAGATGCTGGGCGCGTACCTGCTCTCGTCGGGCGTGTACGACAAGTACTACTACGCCGCGCAAAAGGCCCGTTCCCTCATCACGGCAGATTACGAGCGCGCCTACGAGAAGGTCGACGTGATCCTCATGCCGGCGAGCCCCACCGCCGCCTTCAAGTTCGGCGAGCTGTCCGACCCCACGCAGATGTACCTGTCGGACATGTTCACCATCTCCATCAACATCGCCGGCAACGGCGGCGTCACCGTGCCGCTCGGCACCGGCGCGGACTCCGGGCTGCCCGTGGCGGTGCAGCTTGTGGGCCGTGCGTTCGACGACCGCCGCTTGCTCACGTTCGCGCGCGCCGTGGAGCGGGGCCATGCCCAGGCTGCCGGCACGCCGGGGTGCGTCGTCGCGCCCAACTTCGCCGGGAAGGGTGGTGAGCTCGCATGAAGGAGCTGACCGAGGTCCTCAAGGACTGGGAGGCCGTCATCGGCCTGGAGATCCACACCGAGCTCACCACGCTCGAAACCAAGATGTTCTGCGGCTGCAAGCTCAGCCATGACGACGCGCCGAACACCAACGTGTGCCCGGTGTGCCTGGGGCTTCCCGGCGCGCTGCCGGTGCCCAACCGCCGCGCCATCGAGAGCATCGTCAAGGCGGGTTTGGCCACCAACTGCCAGATCCAAAAGCGCTCGATGTTCTATCGCAAGCACTATTTCTATCCGGACATGGCCAAGAACTTCCAGACCACGCAGGGGCCCGTGGCGTTTTGCATGCACGGCCGCCTGGACCTCGAGGTCACGGGCCGCGGCGCCGCCGAGCGCCCCGCCTGCGCCTTTGGCGCCGACCAGGCCGAGAGCCTGGCGAGTGCGAGCGCCAATGCCGAGGGCCTGTCGCGCCAGATGGCCGAGGGGCTGCCCGAGCAGGCGTCCGGAGCCCTTGCTGGGATGGCCGCCTACAACACGGCCGACCTCGCGGTTGCCGAGCGCCACGACGACGGCTCCTACACGGTGCCCATCCGCATCCTGCGCATCCACATGGAGGAGGACGCCGCCAAGATGGTGCACGTGGGCGGCGAGGAGGGTCGCATTGGCGGCGCGGCGGAGAGCCTGGTGGACTACAACCGCTGCGGCACCCCGCTGATCGAGCTCGTGACCGAGCCCGACCTGCGCACGCCCGAAGAGGCGCGCCTGTTCATGGAAAAGCTGCGCCGCATCTTCCTCACCATCGGCATCTCCGACTGCTCGATGGAGAAGGGCTCCATGCGCTGTGACGGCAACGTCTCCATCCGCCGTCGCGGCGAGACGGGCCTGGGCACCAAGACCGAGCTCAAGAACCTTAACTCGTTCAAGGCGCTGCACGACGGCCTTGCGTACGAGATCTGTCGTCAGGCCGAGGTGCTGGAGAACGGCGGCGAGATCTACCAGGAAACGCGCCATTGGGAGCCCAGCCGCAAGCGCACCGTGGTGATGCGCGTCAAGGAGACGGCTGACGACTACCGCCTGTTCCCCGACCCCGACTTGGCGCCGTTCGATCTGTCCGACGAGTTCATCGAGCACTGCCGCGCTGAGCTGCCCGAGCTGCCCGACGCCAAGCGCGAGCGCTTCGAGGCGGACTTCGGCATCAAGCGCGCGGACGCCGAGCAGCTCGCGGGCGACCCCGACACCGCCGCGTTCTTCGAGCAGGCTGCGGAGGGGCTTTCGGGCAAGGCCGCGCAGACGGTGGCGAACCTCGTGGTGAACGAGCTCGCCGCGTATCTCAAGGGCGCCGGCGCCAGCCTGGCCCAAAGCGGCATCGTGCCGGCGCAGGTCGCCTCGCTCGCCAAGCTGCTCGCCGAGGACGCCATCTCGAGCAACCAGGCGCACGAGGTGTTCGAGGCCATGGCCCAAAGCGGTGAGGATCCGGAGGCGATCGTCGATGCGCGCGGCATGCGCCAGGTGAGCGACACGGGCGCGTTGCAGCCGATCGTGGACGAGGTGCTCGCCGCCTGCGCCGACCAGGCCCAGCAGTATCGCGATGGCAACCAAAAGGTCATCGGCTTTTTGGTGGGACAGTGCATGAAGGTCAGCCGCGGCACCGGCAACCCCAAGCTCTTCAACGAGCTGCTCCGCGCCTCGCTGAGCTAGGACGTATCGCTGAGCTAGGACGCGGGGATGACCCAGGGAGGGAGCGCCATGGACCACATGGTCACGATCCGTCCGGCGACGGAGGCCGACGCGCCCGCCCTCGCCGAAATCTACGCGCCGTACGTGCGCGATACCGCCATCACCTTTGAGTACGAGCCCCCTACGTCGGAGGAGTTCGCGGCACGTATGCGCTCCACGCTTGCGTTCTATCCCTATGTGGTTGCGGAGCTGGACGGCAGGCCCGTGGGGTACGCCTATGCGAGCACCTTTAAGGGCCGACCCGCCTACGATTGGGCGGTTGAGACGTCGATCTATGTGGCGCGCGGCCATGCGGGCAGGGGCATTGGCCGCGCGCTGCACGACGCCCTCGAGCGCGCGCTGACGGCCCAGGGCGTTCTTAACATGTATGCGTGCATCGCGGTACCGCACGGCGAGGACGAAGAGACGCTCACACGCAACAGTCAGCAGTTCCATGAGCATCTGGGTTACCGGTTGGTCGGTGAGTTCGAGCTGTGCGGCTACAAGGGCGGTCGCTGGTACAACATGGTCTGGATGGAAAAGATGATCGGCGAGCATCGAGCGGACCAGCCTCCGGTGAGGTCGTTTTTGGAAATCGCCGCTTCTGCCACGGGTCGCTGAGTGTCGGAAACTTTATAGAGGGACGGCGCTTGCCCCCCCGGTACGTTGGAAACCTCGTAGAGGACGGGACCTACCCTGGTAAGGGACTGACAGAGGTCCGACGTTCGTCTCAATGAGGGGCTTGGCACCCGTTTTGGCGAGGGGGAGTAGGGGCCGTATGTGCTCTGGCGAGGGCCCGGAATCCGCTGTGGAGGGGCCTGACATCTGCCATGGCGAGGGCCCGGTGTCCGTGCATGGGATGACCCGCCGGGCGCGTTACGCCGGGCGCTGTTCAAGAGTCTAAAACCAGCCAGCACGCGCTTTAGCGTGGTGCGTTGAGCTTGCTACTGGCCCTATGGTAAGGTTTTTTCGTCGGGGGGCCGACGCGCAAGACATAAGTGATGCCGAGTGGCGCCCCTGCGGCGCGGACACCACGCTCGGGTGCGTGGGGGAGCCGGGATGGCCAATAGCAAGCACGGGCGCGTGAACGACATCGACACCGTTGCAACCGTAGAAGATATGCATGGCGAAGGCCGTGCGCAGGGGGCTGCGCCGCAGCGCCCTTGCGGCTGTCGAGCCGGCGTGCGGTATGAGGGAGAGAGCGAGGCGTGGGCGCAATTGAAGACCATGATGAAAGATCACGAGGTCAAGTCTGGGCAAGAGGTCGATGCGGCAGTCGAATCTGATGCGACTGACCCGTTTGCGACTAAAGACCCCGTTCCCGTTCCCGCCGAGGATCGTGCTCCCGGCAAGCTGCGCGGCGCCGGCGCCCGCTCGCCGCTGTTCTGGAAAATCATGCTCGTCGCCATGGCGCTTATCTGGGGTTACTCCTTCCTCACCATGAAGACGGTGCTCGACACGGTGCCGACGTTCATGCTGTTGTCGTGCCGCTTCCTGCTTTCCGCGGTCATCATGTTCGTGATTTTCCATAAGCGCATCAAAGCGCATTTCAACCGCGAGTACCTGGGCTTCGGCGTGCTCATGGGGTGCGTGATCTGGTCGGCGTATGCGGCGCAGACGCTTGGCTTGGTGGACACCACACCCGGCAAGAACGCGTTTCTCACCGGAACGTACTGCATCCTCGTGCCGTTCATAGCTTTGGTGCTGTTCCGCGAGCGCGTGACCAAGTGGCACATCGCCTCTGCGCTGATGTGCTTGGTGGGCGTGGGCTTTGTCGCGCTCGATAACTTCAGCATTCAGATGGGCGACCTGCTCACGCTGGTGGGCGCGATGTTCTTTGCGGTGGATATGGCCGTAGTGGGCCATATTGGCCGCACGCGCGACGTGAGCGTGCTGACCTCGTGGATGTTCCTGTTCGTGGGCCTGTTCTCGCTCGCCGTCACGTGTGCGTTTGAGCCGCGGGTCCCCGCCGAGCAGTGGACGCCGGAGATCATCGGGCAGCTCGTGTTCCTCGCTGTGGTGTGCACCACGATTGGCTTGCTTTTGCAAAACCAGGCTCTTTCCCACGTGCCGCCGGCGACCGGTTCGCTGCTGCTATCGCTTGAGAGCCCCTCGGGCGTGTTGTTCTCGGTGCTCATGGCGGGCGAGGTGCTCACGGGCAAGCTTATCTTTGGCTTTGCGCTGATTTTCTTGTCGATCGTGTTGTCCGAGACTCACTTTAGCTTCTTGCGTAAGTTCTTCAAGAAGTCTTAGCTGATCGGCAAGGTGATTTGGAGTCGCCGCGCGCGTGTTGCGCGGTGCAATTGACCCGTTCCAGGCGCCCCTCCTTTCCAAGGAGGGGCGCCTGCGTTTGCATGGATGCTCCAGCTTGCGTGGATGCTCCAGTTTGCGTGGATGCTCCAGTTTGCGTGGATGCTCCAGTTTGCGCGGATGGTCGCAGTTGGCATGGATGGTCGCAGCTCGCGCGGACGGCCGCAGCTCGCGCGGGCGGTCGCAGTTGGCGTGAGCGGTCATACATTGAAATGTGTGGGGTTTAAAGAAATGTCTGGAGTAGACGAGTCGTTTCGTGAATAAAACCGCAGGTCGCAATTCGCCGATTGGCCGTTCTACCTCACGGTGCGGAAATAAACCCCACACATTTTAATTACAGACCCCCTGTATGCGCCTTAAAAGCCCCTACATGCGCGCAGAAGGCTCTTAAATGTGCGGCGGAGAGCCCTTGAATGTGCTCAGCTACATTACAAATCCGCTATAGCCGTCAAAAGTTCTTCGACATGCTCGGGCTGCGTGGCCCAGCTCGTTACGAAGCGCAGGACGATGCGGTCATGCCCCGTGTGATCGACGGCGGGGGTGAGCTCGGCTCCGCATGCTTGCGCAACGCGACCGCCGAGCGCGGCGTCAAACCAGAAGAATTGCTGGTTGCCGTTTGTGCGGACGTACGGTTCAAAACCAGCCGCTTCGAGGCCTGCGGCGAGCTTCATGGCGCAGATATTGGCGCGCCTGACATGCGCAAAGTAGGGGAGGAGTCCCTCCTCGTTGCGCAGATCGGGGTCAAATGCCGCTTCGTATTGCACGCCCATGAGGCGGCCCTTTGCGGTCATGTGGCCCGCCCGTTTGGTGAGATAGGGAATGCGTTCGATGGCGCGTCGCCCGCGATTGCTGCGAGGGCTCACCACGAGGGCCTCGCCAAAGAGCATGCCGGCCTTGGTGCCTCCCAGGGTAAAGGCGTCGGCTCGCGAGGCGAGGTACTCGAGGGTGAGGTCGTTGCCGGGTGCCGTGAGGGCGCTTGCCATGCGCGCGCCGTCCACGTACACGGCAAGATCGAGTTCCGCGGCAATGTCGCAGAGCGCGTCGAATTCGGCTCGCGTGTAGATGTGTCCCAGTTCAGAGGTGTTGGAAAAGTACAGCATGGCCGGGCGTGTGGCGTGGCAGCCTCCGGCGACGTGCTCGCGGTACACGCGCTCGACTTCGGAAGGAGTGAGCACGCCAAAGGGGTCGCTCGTTGCCAAGATTCGCCTGCCGCACGCCTCGATGGCGCCCGTCTCGTGTGTTGTGGGATGAGCGTCCGCCGCGAGGATGGGCCCCTCGAAATCGTCGGTGAAAGCGGAGATGCACACGGCGTTTGCCGCAGTACCTCCGGGAATAAAGCGCACGTACGCGTCCGGCTGTCTGCATGCCTCGCGAATGAGTTCGGCGGCGTGCACGCAGTGCTCGTCGGTGCCGTAGCCGGGCGTCTGCTCGCCGTTGGTGCGCAGGAGCGCGTCGAGCACTTCGGGCGCGGCGCCCTCGGAATAGTCGTTGCGGAATTGATGCATGGTAAGGCCCTTCCCCAGGAATGCGAACGCCTCTATGGTACGCCATGAAAATGGGCCAAGACCCGGAGGCCTTGGCCCAGATGCCTGTCATGTGCCGTGCGCAGCCTCGTAAGGTGTATGTGAGACAGCAGACGGCGTGCGGATGTTTGCCTCCGGTAGCCCCGCGATCACCGAGGTGGCGTCGGCGGTGCTTCGGCGATTGAATCGCCGGGGTGGGGTTCGAGGCGTCCCGTCAATTGCAAATCGACAAGGCAGCATCGGCGCTATCAGGTGCGCGATTGTTGGGGCAGCGTTGATGCCACCTTGGGAGCTGCGCGATCACCGAGGCGGTGTTGTCCCATCGGCTACGTGGTCGTAGGTGTGGCGTCGGCGCTACCCCAGCAGCTGTGCGATCGCCGAGGCGGCATCGGCGCGCTCGATGAGCTGCTCGTCGTGCGTGCCCATATTGCGCAGCTTGACCTTGCCCGCGGCGAGCTCGTCGCCGCCGATGATCACGATGTGGCTGGCACCGAGCTTGTCAGCCTGTTTGAACTGCGCCTTGAGCGACTTGCCCTGGTAGTCGCACTCGGTGCGCACGCCCAAGCCGCGCAGCTCGCGGGAGAGCGCGAACACCTCGCCGCGCAGATCCGCGCCGGCGTTGGCAATGAAGATGCACGAGGGCTTCTGCCCGCCCAGTTCTACGCCGAACGCCTCGAGCGCAAGCGCGATGCGTTCAAAACCCACGGCAAAGCCGACGCCCGGCGTAGGCTTGCCGCCCTCGAGCTCGACCAGGCCGTCGTAGCGACCGCCGCCGCCGATGGAGCCCACGCCTGCGCCCGGGGCCTCGACCTCGAACACGGTGCGGGTGTAGTAGTCCAGGCCGCGCACGAGCGTGGGGTCCTCGACGTACTCGATGCCCGCGGCGTCGAGGTAGCGCTTGACCTGCTCGTAGTGCTCGCGGCAGTCGTCGCACAGGCAGTCGCGCATGAGCGGGGCGCCCTGCATGATCTCGTGGCAGTGGGGGTTCTTGCAGTCGAACGCGCGCAGCGGGTTGAGCTCGGCGCGCTCGCGGCACTCGTCGCACATCTCATCGGCGTGGTCGAGGATGAACTGGCGCACGGTCTCGCGGTAGGCGGGGCGGCACGAGGGATCGCCCATGGTGTTGATGAGCAGGCGCAGCTTGGAAAGGTCAAAGCCCAGGCGCTTGAAGAGCTCCATGAGCATGATGATGCACTCGGCGTCCGCGGCCGGGTCGGGGGCGCCCAGCCACTCGATGCCTACCTGGTGGAACTGGCGCAGGCGGCCCTTCTGCGGGCGCTCGCCGCGAAACATCGCCTCGGCGTACCACGCCTTGAACGGCGTGGAGCCCTGGGGGACCAGGTTGTTCTCGACGACGGAACGCACCACGCCTGCCGTGCCCTCGGGGCGCAGGGCCAGGCGCTGCTTGGCCTTGAGCTTGATGTCCGTGCCCTCCTCGAGCACGCGGGCAAAGTTCGCGCCGGAAAAGACGCGGAACATCTCCTTGCGCACCACGTCGGTGGACTGGCCGATGCCGTGCACAAAGACGTCGAGCTGCTCGATGGCGGGTGTCTCAATGGCGTCGAAACCGTACGGCTCGAACGTTTCCTGGGCGATTCTTTGCATGCGCTGCCAGGCGCGCATGTCGCGCCCGATGAGGTCCTTGGTTCCCTCGGCCTTTTGTGCCTGCATGGGCACTCCTGTTCTATCCGTGCATGTGCGGTTTCATGCGTGTTTTCATGCGCATCCAGTATACCTTGGCTCCACCCGCCGAGCACATCGACCGTCTGCCGATAATTTGTTGAAACGTAGGAGATGTACTCTACCACGCTAAAGTATATAGTCGGCAGGGAGCCCGCTGCCTATAATAGAGCGGTCGAGCGGGTTCCATCGGGCCCTGCTCCTGTGAATAAAGGAGGTAGAGTGGCCGAGAACAAGCACATCGAAACGCGGTTGGGCGAAGCCATCACCGGCGACATGATCGCGGACGTCATGTCCGGGACGCGCCGAATCGACCTGTCCGACCTCGAGGCGGCCGTTGAAGTCCTTTCCGACATCGACATTCCCGCCGAGCTTCGCGACAACCTGGCGCTGTTCCTGCGCCTCGAACGCCGCGTGCTACGCGAGTACGACCCCGCCGTGCTCGACACCTTTGACGAGCTCATGATGAACGTCATCCGTGCGAACGCCGGCGACCCGGGCGCGGAGGCCGACGGCGAGGACGTGGACGAGCAGGGCATGCCCGCCTCGAGCACTCCTTCCGCCGAGGCGTTCCGCGACGCCATCGCCCTCATCGACGCCCTGCCCGTGGACCGCGCACAGGTGATCGTCCGCGCGTTCACGGCGTTCTTCCACCTGGCGAACCTGTCCGAGGAGAGCTACCGCGTCGGCATCCTGCGCGAGCGCGAGCGCAACGTGTCCACCGAGGACGCGGTCGACCCGGCCAACGCGCTCACCGTGGCGTTCCACCAGCTCACCGAGGAGGTCGGCGGCGCCAAGGCCACCGAGCTGCTCAGCCGCCTGGAGTTCCACCCGGTCTTTACCGCGCATCCCACCGAGGCACGCCGCAAGGCCGTCGAGGGCAAGATCCGCCGCATCGCCGATCTGCTGGAGGAGCGCTCCCGCCTGGGCGGCTCCGACTTGGTGGAGAACGAGCGCCACATGCTGCAGGAGATCGACGCCCTGGTGCGCACGAGCCCCATCGCGCTCAAAAAGCCCACGCCCGTCGAAGAGGCCGACACCATCATCGACATCTTCGACAGCACGCTGTTCGACACCATTCCTGTGGTGTACCGCAGGTTTGACGACTGGGTGCTGGGCGAGTACGCCGGCACGGTTCCGCCCGTGTGCCCGGCGTTTTTCCATCCCGGCAGCTGGATCGGCTCCGACCGCGACGGCAACCCCAACGTCACCGCCAAGGTGAGCCGTCAGGTGGCCGCCAAGTACGCCACGCACATGATCGCCAAGCTGGCCGACAAGTGCCGCCGCGTGGGCCGCAACCTCACGCTCGAAGCCGCCTACACCAAGCCGTCCGACGAGCTGCTCAACCTGTGGAGCCACCAGGTCGAGATGAGCGAGGTGCTCACCGAGCGCGCTCGCGAGATCTCGAATTCCGAGCCGCATCGCGCCGTCATGCTGGTCATGGCCGCGCGCCTGGACGCCACGGTGACGCGCAACGCCGACACGATGTATCGCAGCTGCGACGACTTCCTGGCGGACCTGCGCGTCGTGCAGCGCTCCCTTGCCGGCGCCGGCGCCGTTCGCGCCGCGTACGGCCCCGTGCAGACCATCATCTGGCAGGCCGAGACGTTCGGTTTCCACATGGTCGAGATGGAGTTCCGTCAGCACTCCGTGGTGCACAGTCGCGCCCTCGCCGACATTCGCGAGCACGGCATCCACGGCGAGCTCGCCCCCATGACGCGTGAGGTGCTCGACACCTTCCGCGCGATCGGTTCCATCCAAAAGCGCTACGGCCAGAAGATGGCGCACCGCTACATCATCTCGTTCACCAAGTCCGCCCAGCATGTCGCCGACGTGTACGAGCTGGCGAACCTGGCCTTTGCCCATGCCGAGGATGTGCCGACCCTCGATGTGATCCCGCTGTTCGAGCAGCTCGAGGACCTCGAGGGCTCCGTTGACGTGCTCGACGAGATGCTCAAGCTCCCCGCCGTGCAGGCGCGCCTGGCCCAGACCGGTCGTCGCATGGAGGTCATGCTCGGCTACTCCGACTCCTCCAAGGACGCCGGCCCCACCACCGCCACGCTCGCCCTGCACTCCGCGCAGGAGCGTATCGCCGCGTGGGCGCAGAAGAACGACATCGACCTCGTGCTCATGCACGGCCGCGGCGGCGCCGTGGGCCGTGGCGGCGGCCCGGCCAACCGTGCCGTCCTTGCGCAGCCCGCGGGCTCGGTGAACTGCTTCTTCAAGGTGACGGAGCAGGGCGAGGTCATCTTTGCCCGCTACGGCAACCAGACGCTCGCCCAGCGCCACGTGGAAAGCGTGGCCGCGGCGACGCTGCTCAACTCCGCGCCCTCCGTCGAGCGCATCAACACCGAGACCACGGAGCGCTACGCCCCGATGGCCGCTCGCTTGAACGAGGCGAGCCACGAGCGCTACCTTGACCTGCTGAACACCGAGGACTTCACGCCGTGGTTCTCCACCGTCACGCCGCTCACCGAGGTGGGCCTGCTGCCCATTGGCAGCCGCCCCGCCAAGCGCGGCCTGGGCGCCAAGTCCCTCGACGACCTGCGCACTATTCCGTGGGTATTCTCTTGGAGCCAGGCGCGCATCAACCTGGCCGCATGGTACGGCCTGGGCACCGCGTGCGAGGCGTTGGGCGACCTTGAGCTGCTGCAGCGCGCGTACCGCGAGTGGCCGCTGTTCAGCACGTTCATCGACAACATCGAGATGTCGATCGCCAAGACGGACAACCGCATCGCCAAGATGTACTTGGCGCTGGGCGACCGCAGCGATTTGGCGAACAAGGTCTTTGACGAGATGATGCTCACGCGCTCCTGGGTGCTGCGCATCGTGGGCGATAAGTGGCCGCTCGAGCACCGTCGCGTGCTCGGCCAGGCGGTTCGCGTGCGCAACCCGTTCGTGGATGCCCTGTCGCTCGCGCAGGTCCGCGCGCTGCGCGAGGTCCGCGCCAACCAGGACGAGCTGTCCGAGGAGGCCAAGGCCGAGTTCATGAGCCTGGTGCTGGAGACCGTGACCGGCGTCTCCGCCGGCCTCCAGAACACGGGGTAACCTCAATTTAGGGACAGTCCCTAATTTGAGGTTTGAGGGCTGCTTTGCGCCCGGGGACTTGGGTGCGTTGCGTGAACTTCGGCGAGCAGCAGACGGCTGTCGCACGGGTTGTGTGCCCCGGGACTTCGGAGCGTGGCGTGAACTTCGGTGCACTTTGTAAACTTCGGAGCACTTGGCGACCATTTGGAAGCGATTTCTTGGTCGCCAAGTGCTCCGAGTTTTTTGCAAGTGCTCCGAAGTTTTGTTGACGGGACGGCCGTTCAGGACCGCCAGGCTGGCGGGGCGACCGCCCTGGACCGCCGGGGTTGACGGGGTAGCCGCCCGGCTTGGTGGGGACGGCTGCCCCGGAACGCCGGCTTGGCGGGGTAGCCGCCCGGGTTGACGAGGAAGCCGCCTTGGGCAGCCGGGTTGACGAGACGGCCGCCCAGGACCGCCCAGGTTGACGGGGGCGGCTGCCCAGGACCGTCCGGCGTGGTTTCCTGTCGCTTTGAGGGCTATCGAAAGGACGTCCCGATGCTGTGGTTTACCTCTGACACGCATTTTGGGCATTCAAACGCGCTACATTTTACCGACCGTCCGTGGAGGGACGTCGCTCAGATGAACCGCGATATGGTCGAGGGCATCAATGCCCGTGTGGCGCCGGACGATGACTTGTACATTCTGGGCGATTACTCGTTCAAGATGACTGCGGAGGCCGCCGCCGAACTGCGCGATCGTATCAACTGCCGCAATGTTCACCTGATTCCGGGCAATCATGACAAGGATTGGACGCAGCCGGCGATTGCGGGCACGTTTATCGTTGAGCCGCCGATTCTCAAGCTCAACATTCATGGGCAAAAGCTCATCTTGTCCCACTTTCCGCTTATGGACTGGCCCTCGATGGCGCACGGCAGCTGGCATTTGCACGGGCACGTCCACAGCAGCGGCACGGTGTACAACGAGCTTAATCGCAGGCAGGGCCTCATGCGCTACGATGTGGGTGTGGACGCGAACGGCTATACGCCGGTGAGCTTGGATGAGATTCGCGCCTGGTTTGCGGGCGTGGAGTATTGCGGGCGCGCTCGATGGTGGGACTGGGTGAACGGCACGTGCGACCCGCAGGTGGCCTGTGCATGCAACCTGGTGCGCGAGGTGATGTGCGAGCCGGCGGGTGGCTACCAGACCGCTCAAGAGTCTGCCGAGGCGGCCCGCGTACGAGCCGCCAAGCTGCGGGAGATGGAGATCTAGCGGCCCTCCATGATGCTTGGCCGTCGTGCGGTCCTTGTGGGCTGGCCGCCGTGCGGTCCTTGTGGGCTGGCCGCCGTGCGGTGTTTGTGAGGGCGGGCGACTGCTGGTGATTTGGCGGCCTTGCACGATGCTCGCATACGCGCGCGGCGGCACGTGCGCTTGGGAAGCGCCTGCAACTTCGGTGCACTTATGAAACTTGAGTGCACTTCTCGACCATTGACAAGCACATTTTCGGTCGTAGGGTGCATCGATTTTTCTCCAAGTGCACCGAGCTTTGTGAAGTGCACCGAGTTTTGCTAACTCCGCCGAACTATGTGGGGCGCATCAATCCTCTCGCGGGCCTCGAAATGCTAAACAACGAACGATTGTTGACAGCCATGCGGCTTCACTGGAACGTGAGAACTAATTGGGCTTCATTGAGGCGTGAGGGCATACTGCCTAAGGACGGGGCTCGACACGTTGGCGAGTCATCTCTTTGCCGATATCATTTTGTCGATGATCGGATTGTTGCGCATGTTGCGCGCAAAGGCACCATCCCAATGAGGTTTCTCATTGGGATGGTGCTGGGTTCTCAGCGTGGGAACCGTGGGTGACGGCGAAAAGCCCTTCTCGCAATGTTCCAAGCCTGTTAAGACCGCGTGTGCCGGACACTCTTCTACGATAAAGCGCTCGTCTTTCCGCTATGCTTGTGAGCTATCGCGCGTACGGCCCCCTGCGGGGCGTCGCGCATGCCAAAACGCGCTGTCTACACGCTTTGGCAATCTGTACACCAGCTGTCCGTACCGACACGGGACAGCGCAGATGAACAAGGAGGATGCCGTGGCCGAAACCCATGCAGCCAATCCCGCAAACACCCATTCCATGCACACCCGCACCTGCGGCGAGCTTCGCGCCGAGAACGTGGGAGAGGAGGTCACCCTCACCGGCTGGGTGAGCCGTCGCCGCGATCACGGTGGCCTGATTTTCTGCGACCTGCGCGACCGCGAGGGCATCACGCAGATCAACTTCGACCCGGAGCACGCGCTCGGCGACGCCTTCAAGATTGCCGAGACCATGCGCCCCGAGTGGCCCATCCTCGTGCACGGCGTCGTGCGCAGCCGCGGTGAGGACGCCGTGAACCCCAAGCTCGCCACTGGCGAGATCGAGGTGCTCGTCGACCACGCCCAGGTGCTCAATCGCTCCAAGACCCCGCCGTTCCAGATCGAGGATGGTATCGAGACCGCCGAGGACACGCGCCTGCGCTACCGTTACCTGGACCTTCGCCGTCCGGAAATGGCCGCGCGCCTGCGCCTGCGCTCCGACTTCACGTTCGCCATCCGCTCCGCCCTGCATGACCGCGCGTTCACCGAGGTGGAGACGCCGGCGCTCTTCAAGTCCACGCCCGAGGGCGCGCGCGACTTCGTGGTGCCCAGCCGTCTGCAGCCCGGCAACTTCTATGCCCTTCCGCAGTCTCCGCAGCTCCTCAAGCAGCTGCTCATGGTGGGCGGCGTCGAGCGCTACTACCAGGTTGCCAAGTGCTTCCGTGACGAGGACCTGCGCGCCGACCGCCAGCCCGAGTTCACGCAGGTGGACATCGAGATGAGCTTTGTCGAGCAGGATGACGTCATGTCGCAGCTCGAGGACGTGCTCTCCGACGCCTTTGCGCGTGTGGGCGTCGAGATGCCCACGCCGCTGCGCCGCATTTCCTACTGGGACGCCATGGACACCTACGGTTCGGACAAGCCCGACACCCGCTATGGCATGGAGCTCGTCGACCTGACCGATGTGTTCGCCTCCTCCGCCTTCAAGGTGTTCGCCAGCGCCGCCAACACGCAGGGTCATGTGGTCAAGGCCATCAACGCCAAGGGCGCCGGCGCCTGGCCGCGTGCGCAGATCGACAAGCTCGCCAAGGTCGCCGCGACGTTCGGCGCCAAGGGCTTGGCTTGGATCGCCTTCCGCGAGGACGGCTCCGTGAACAGCCCCATCGTCAAGTTCTTCACCGACGAGGAGATGGACGAGCTGCGTCGTCGCTGCGATGTCGAGCCCGGCGACCTGGTCATGTTCGCTGCCGGTCCGCGCCGCGAGGCCGACGAGATCTTGGGCGGCATGCGCTCCCACATGGCCGACGCCCTCGACGTTCCGCGCGAGGGTCACGACTTCCTGTGGGTCGTGGACTTTCCGCTGTTCCACTGGGACGAGGACGGCCAGCGCTATGAGGCCGAGCATCAGCCCTTCACGCTCCCGCACCTCGACGAGCTGCACCTGCTGGACGAGGACCCGCTCAAGATGGGTTCTTGCACCTACGACTTCGTCATGGACGGCTTTGAGGCCGGTGGCGGTGGTATGCGTATCCACGACGCCGAGCTGCAGCTCAAGATGCTCGAGTTCATGGGCTTTACCGAGGAGCGCGCCCGCGCCCAGTTCGGCTTCCTCATGGAGGCACTCGAGTTCGGCGCCCCGCCCATGGGCGGCTTCGCGCTCGGCCTCGACCGCGTGTGCATGTTGCTCGCTGGCACCGATTCCATCCGCGACGTCATGGCGTTCCCCAAGACGAGCAGCGGCTCCGACCTCATGTCCGCCGCTCCGTCTGAGGTGAGCCTGGCACAGCTCAAAGAGGTCGGCCTCCGCCTCGAGTAATCGGCTGTACGAGGCACCCGACCTTGCCCCTCAAGCCTGCGGGCATGGCGCATAAGGCCTATGCCCTTGTCTTTCGGGGCAATCTCGGGCGCCTCGCGAAGCCTTCACTCGCTTCCCCAGGCGCCCCACCTTGCCCTTCAATCGCACGTGCCCGCACGCAGGGTGCGGTACCCTTCTCTTTCAGGGCAATCTTGGGCAGTTGGGAAACCGAGCGGGTTTATGGGCAGCCCCTCCCATGCGCCTCGCGCCCATGTGTGATTGTTTAGCAGCGCCCGCGCACCTCGTTGCGCGGGCGCTGCCATACCGATGGGGCCGGGCGGGGCCCAAGCTGGTTGCTTTTGCCGGCGAGGTGCCGCAAATCGGCCGAAAAGGTAACGAAATATGGAACGTCTTGAGTAGACCGCCCTTTCAGGGAGAAAAACCCCAGCTTGTGTGGAGCCGAAACGTCCGTATACTCACCCTGTCGATTATTTCGTTACCTTTTCGGCCGATTTGCGGCATGCGGGTGCCGAGCTCGCGGCTCGTTCCCTCGTTTTCGACCCATCGGACGCATCGCCGTCGTGTTTTGCCGTAAAAAAGACGGTTGCTGCTTCGCCGCCCATGTCAGCCGCACAGCTATGGGCGGGATGTGCGTTGTCGGTTGTTTGAACGGGCGGGTGAGTGTCACCGGTGTATCACCAGAGTTTCGATGGGTGTTACAACAAAGACAAGCCCATCTAGAATGAGTTGGTCGCCCACGAGAACATTAGCCGGTCTGGTGAACTTGTCTACGAGGAGGTTCACCCAGAGGGCTGCGAGCTACAGTATCAAAGCCATCCCAGTTGTATACAGAGACACAGCATAATCAAAGGGGTTGCGCGGGCCCAAGCCAGCGAATGCTGCCGGATCGTTGCTGGAAAAGCTGATGAGATGTGTCTGCGCACGCAAGGCAAGTGCCTTCCGCGCGGTTTTACACATGCGCAACGTTGAGACGGGTGCATGGCGAAGTTTTATACTTTGGGCAAGGATGTGCCTGACCTCGGGAGGTAATCGTGGACAAGCGGCTGATCGGCGCAATTGAGGCGGGCGGTACCAAGATGGTGCTCGCAACCGGATATGCGGATGGCGCCATTGTGGAGCGGGCGAGTATCCCTACGGAGGAGCCCGCGCGTACGGTTCCCGCCATGATTGACTGGTTTGCGAGCAAGGGAATCGCCGCGCTGGGAATCGCGGCGTTTGGGCCCACGGCGGTCAATCCCAAGTCGCCGGAGTACGGCCATATTCTGCAGACGCCCAAGCTCGCGTGGCGTGGTTACGACTTCCTTGGCGAGATGCAGCGTGGCCTTGCCGTACCCTGCGGATATGACACCGACGTGAACGGCGCCTGCCTGGGCGAGGTCATGTACGGCGCCGGCAAGGGGCTCGACAACGTGGTCTATATCACGGTCGGCACCGGCATCGGCGCCGGCGTGTACGTGGGCGGTCAGCTGCTCCACGGCATGCTGCATCCCGAGGCCGGTCACATCACGCTCGCTCGCGTGCCCGGCGACGAGGACTTTGCCTGTCATTGCCCGAGCCATGACAGCTGCTTTGAGGGGCTCGCCGCGGGGCCTGCCGTGGTGGCTCGCTACGGCGTCGAGCGTGCGTCGGAGATGGCCGACGATGAGGGCTTTTTGGAGCTGGAGAGCACCTATATCGCCCAAGGTATCGCGACCTATATCTACACGCTGTCCCCGCAGCGCATCGTGCTTGGCGGCGGCGTGCCCGACCATGCCCCCAAGCTCATGCCTCGCGTTCGCGCGAAGGTGCTTGAGCAAATCAACGGGTACCTGGCGACGCCGGAGCTCGCGGACATCGACACCTACATCGTGCCGCCCGCATGCGACGGTAACCAGGGTGTCCTCGGTGCCATCGCACTGGGCGCACGCGCACTTGAGGGCTGACAGCGCGTTCGAAGGCGGATGCCCCCGTTTGAGGGTTGAAAGAGCACTCGAAGACGGATGACCCTCGCTCGAGGGTTGATAACGCATTCGAAGGCGGACGTTTCCGCTCGAGGGCTAACGGCGCACTCGGAGGCAGATGCCCCTCGCTCGAGGGTTGAAAGCGCACTCGAAGACGGACGACTCCGTTTGAACTCGAAGGCGGACGACCCCGCTCGAGGGCTGACGGTCCCTTCGCCTCTTTTGGCGTGCTTGCGGCATTGCAATGAGCCACAACGCTTGGCATGTAAAAGGCGGCGCCGCGCAACCGAGCTAGCGGTTGCGCGGCGCCGCTGTTTGAAAACGCGGTAACGGGGCGCTCGACCCCCTCCGTCGCATGCATCGCGATGAGGTGCTCTGTGTTTACCGCTCCAGCGCGGCGAGATAATCGTCGACCGCCGCTTCGAGCGCACCCATGGTTCCGGGTTCGAGCGCGAGGGTGTCGCTGGTCCATTCTTCGGGGGAGAGCGCGAAGCCAAGGCTCGGCCCGCCTATGCGCTCGACACCGATGGCCGCGAACAGGCGCTCGAGGTCTTTGCGCATACCCGCCGTCGCCCCGCGTCCGCCCACGCCGCTGACGGCGGCGCGCTTGCCCTTGATGGCGGAGGGGCTGGTACGGTCATGCTCATCGAGCGGGCGCGAGAGCCAGTCGAGCAGGTTCTTGAGGCCGCCGGGGATTTGATAGTTGTATTCGGGGGAGAAGAACCAGAGGCCGTCGGCGCTCAAGACGGCGGCGCGGCCGGCGGCGACCGGCTCGGGCGTGAGCCATTCGATGTCCTGGTCCATAAAGGGGACGTCGTGCCAGTCGAGGTAAGAGACCTCGGCTCGGTCGCCGATGATGCGTTCGACCTCGCGGGCGAGTTGACGGTTGAACGAGTGCTCGCGCAGCGAGCCCACAATCATGAGAATTCGGGGCATACGAGCTCCTTTCGGGTGATGGGCACCCATGCGCGCCGCTTCTGTAAGATTGTTCCCCCAAGGTGTTCTTTATTACCCACTAAGTCTGTATACATAAAAAGCCCGCGTAAAACGGCAATCGGCTTGAGTGTTGTCTGTTTGGGCAATGGTCGTGGTCGGGTTGGGCTGGTGTTGGTGCTGCCGGGTTGCGGGCGCACTGCCGTTCACGCGGTGGAGTTTCGTGGCGGCGTTCGCGGGCGGCGTGTTCCTCGCGGCGACGGGGTGATGCCCGTGTCGGCCGTTGTCGGCTGCTGCCTGGCCCCATGGCGGCGTCGCCCGTTGCCTGACGTACGGGCGTCTGCCGTTACCTGGTCTGTGGCGCCGCCGACCGTTGTCGGGCGTGGGGGACATCGGCCGCTACCTGGCCTGTGATGGCGCCGCCCGTTGCTGGGGTCTCACGGCGCCGGGGCGTGTTTCTTTTGCTCCGCCTGCACGCGGCGCGGGTACAATGAAGGACGGACACGCGCCGCCTCTACCGGTGCGCGCATGTGATTGGCAGGTATAGGGAGAGGATGTAGGCGATGGATTCGATCATCAAGCTCGTGCCCGACTTCAAGGGTAAGATCTGGGGCGGTCGCCGCATGGCGGACGACTTCGGGTATGAGATTCCGGACGGTCCCGTGGGCGAGTGCTGGGCCATCTCCGCGCACCCCAACGGCGACGACGCCATCGCCAGCGGCGAGTATGCCGGCAAGACCCTCTCGTGGCTGTGGGCCAACCACCGCGAGCTGTTCAGCAACTGCGAGAGCGACGTGTTCCCGCTGCTCGTCAAGATCATCGACGCCGCCGACGACCTGTCCATCCAGGTGCATCCCGACGACGCCTACGCCGGCGAGCACGAGAACGGCAGCCTGGGCAAGAAGGAGTGCTGGTACGTGCTTTCCGCCGATGAGGGCGGCACCATCGTGGTGGGCCAGAACGCCCGCTCCCGCGAGGAGTTCGCGCAGATGGTCGAGGAGGGCCGCTGGGGCGAGCTTCTCAACGAGATTCCTGTCCACGCGGGCGATTTCTTCCAGATCGATCCCGGCTGCGTGCATGCCATCAAGGGCGGCACGGTGATTCTCGAAACGCAGCAGTCGAGCGACGTGACCTACCGCGTGTACGACTACGACCGCCCCGGCGACGACGGCAAGCTGCGTCCGCTGCACCTTGAGCAGTCCCTCGACGTCATTGACTACGCTATGCAGGCACCCGAGTCCGGCGAGGTCACGCAGCCCGAGGTCGACGGCGTGACCGTGCTCGTGTCCAACGACTGCTACACCGTCGAGCGCCTGCGCGTCGCGGGCAAGCTCACGTTTGCGACGCCGTATCCCTTCACGTGCGTGAGCGTGATCGAGGGCGAGGGCACCGTGAACGGCGAGCCGGTCGTCAAGGGCAGCCACCTGCTGGCGCTCGCTGCCTGCGATGAGCTGGTGCTCACCGGCGACATGACGGTCATCACCTCTCACCTGTAGCCTCTCCGCTGCGTCTCGGCGGAACGCCGCTACTTCCGCCTGAGAGGACACCGCCTCGGCTTTCAAACGATATGTGACCTTCGGCTTCGGAAATCATCTCGATTTTGTGGTCGAAGGCCACGTTTCATTTAGAATGCCTCGCGAAGGCCGCTCTCGTTAGGGGCGGGCGCGGATAGGCGAACGCGCACCTGCCTCCCAAGAACGTGCGTGTCTGATCTTAATCGCACATTGCAGACACCCTTCGGGGTTCTGTTGCCCTATACTCACTCATGTACCAACGGGGAGCTGGCGGAGGCCGGCTGAGAGGAAGCCCGTGGGGTCGCACATCGAGCTGCGCCGCGCCGTATGGCACGCGAATGGCTCGACATCGACTCGGCATCACGCCGACGCCGCGCCCCGCACCGCTTCGACCCGCAACCTGATCCGGGTAATGCCGGCGTAGGGATCGAGCAGCCTTGTTCCAAACCGACGTGCGCGCTGGAAACAGCAGACGTCGCGAACGTGCGAGCGGGCCCCTACGAACAATCGAGGGGTCCGTTTTTTGTGGCCCCGGAAAGGATGCTCATGGAAGCAAGCGTGACAATTCAGGTCCTGCCGCAGCGTGTGGGTGGCAACGAGGAGGTCTGCCGCATCGTCGATGAAGCGATCGCCTACATCCAGACCAAGTTCCCCGACGCGTACGTGGGGCCGTTCGAGACGGCCATCCAGGGCGAGTACGACCTGTGCATGGAGGTCGTGGCCGGTGTGAACCGCATCTGCGTCGAGGCTGGTGCGCCCGAGGTGGCCACCTACGTCAAGATCTTCTTCGCGCCTGAGGAGGGCGTCCTTACCACCGAGGAAAAAATCAGCAAGTACCACGAGAACGATGCCTAGGGGCGCGCGTTCAGCGCATTGCGCGCCGCATGGGGATGCTGTAGTCGACGCCAGCGGCGATAAGGGCGCACATTTTGTAGGAAAAGGCGTTTTGAAGCGCTTTTCTTGCCTTGGTAAGGAGAAATGTGCGGGCTTTACACCGGGCCTGTTGTCGACACTGTCGATTTTGGCTGCACCTTTGACCGTTTTGTGCCTACTGCTCGCCTGGCAGGCGGTCTGTTCCGCCGGTCTGGCCCCGCCGTTCATGCTGCCGAGTCCCGTGAGCGTGGCGCAAGCGCTCGTGACCGACTGGCCGCTGCTCGCGAGCCATGCGGCCACCTCGCTTGCCGAAGCGGGCCTGGGGCTCGGCGCGGGCGTGGCCCTTGGGTTCGTGGTCGCGCTCGCCATGGATCGCTTTGAGCTGCTGTACCGTGCGTTTTATCCCATCGTCGTGCTCACCCAGACCATCCCGACCGTCGCCATAGCGCCGCTTTTGGTGCTGTGGTTTGGCTACGGGATGCTGCCCAAGGTGGTGCTGATCGTGGTGGCAACCTTCTTTCCCATCACGGTCGGCATGCTTGAGGGCTTGCGCTCGGTTGACCCGGACGAGATCGACCTCATGCACGCCATGGGCGCCTCGCGCTGGCAGATCATGCGCCACGCGAAGCTGCCCGCCGCGTTGCCGCAGCTCTTTGGCGGCCTCAAGATCTCGGCGGCCTACGCCATCGTGGGCGCCGTGATCGCCGAATGGCTGGGTGGCTTTTCCGGGCTGGGCGTGTACATGACGCGCGTGCGCAAGGCGTATTCGTTCGACAAGATGTTCGCGGTGATCTTCCTGATTTCCGCGTTGAGCCTGGTGCTCATGTGGGTGGTCGATGCGCTGCGCCGCGCAGTGATGCCCTGGGAGCGCGCAGGCGAATCCAACAGGCGCTAGCGCTTCGAGTTGGAGCAAGCGCCAATTCGAGACAGTGAAGACGAGGAGCGCTGGGAACCTTGGCGTGAGCACCTCAAATGAGTGCCTGTCCCCAATTTGAGGTGTCGGGAGCCTTGGCGTGAGGGCCCGGCGCCAACTCGCAATATCAGGCATGCGGCCAAGGTGTCGCTTTTTGGCGACGAGGCCGTTGAACAGAAACAGTGCGGTGCGCGAGCGCCGTTAAGAGGAGATATCTCATGAAAGACAAGATGATGAACATCGAGGCCACCGGTAAGACGGTCGTTGGCAACCTGATTTCCGAGCGCGCGATGTCGCGCCGTGCGGTGCTGCGTGCGGGTACGGCGGGCCTGGGACTCGCTGGTGCCGCGGCGCTTGCGGGCTGCGGCGGCGCGCCCAAGGGCAGCGGCTCGGCATCGACTGCGGGCGGCTCGAAGCTGCGCAAGGTCACTTTTGCCCTGGACTGGACGCCCAACACCAACCACACGGGCGTCTACGTGGCCGCCGAGCGCGGCTACTACCGAGAGGCGGGCTTGGAGGTCGAGATCGTCCAGGCTCCCGAGAACGGCGCCGACGCGCTCGTCGCGGCGGGCGACGCTGAGTTTGGCGTGAGCTTCCAGGACACCATGGCGTCGTACGTGTCGGGCCCGGACGCGCTGCCCGTCACGGCCATCGCGGCGATCATCCAACACAACACGTCGGGCATCATCAGCATGAAGGAGAAGGGCATCGACAGCCCGGCCGACATGGCCGGCCACACGTACGCCACGTGGGAGATGCCCATCGAGCAGGGCGTGATCGAGCGCTGCGTCGAGGCGGACGGCGGCGACTTCAGCAAGGTCGAGATGATTCCCTCCACGGTGACCGACGAGGTCACGGCGCTTTCTACCAACCAGGTCGACTCGATTTGGATCTACTGGGCGTGGGCGGGCGAGAAGTGCGAGCTCGCGGGCCTCGACACCAACTACTTCGCGTTCGCCGACATCGACCCGGTCTTCGACTTCTACACGCCGGTGATCATTGCGAACAACGACGTGATCGAGCAGGATGCCGAGTTGGTTCAGGCGTTCATGGACGCCACGCGCCGCGGGTACGAGGAGTGCATCAAGGACCCGCAGGGCGCAGCCGAGGTGCTGCTCAAGGCCGCTCCCGAGTTGGAGCCCGAGCTCGTCCAGGCGAGCCAGCGCTACCTGGCCGAGCAGTATCAGGCCGATGCCGAGGCATGGGGCGTCATTGACCAGGACCGCTGGGACGCCTTCTTCGAGTGGGTGGGTGAGCAGGGCTTCGCTCCCGCCATCGAGTCCGGCGCGGGCATGACCGACCAGTTCCTGTAAGGGCGAGCGCCTCGCGTTGCGCTCGTCTCGAATCGAGGCGGTTGTGTTGGGTTGGGTGCTTTCTGGGGGTAGGGCCTGGCGTATGTGCTCTGCTCGCACGTTTGGGTGGGGCTGCCCAGGTTTTGGGCTTGGTCGCCTTGGTGCCCGTCATCCCAGTATTGGTATGACTGATCGGTGTTTGTAGGTTGTTCGAGGAAGGCCGCGGTATGGCTCGGCTGGAAATCAACGGGGTCTCCCAGGGCTTTGACGGCATGGAGGTCCTGCATAACGTGACGCTGACGGTCGAGTCCGGGCAGGTGGCCTGCCTGCTCGGCCCCTCCGGCTGCGGCAAGACCACGCTGTTCCACGTGGTCGCCGGCCTCGCCGCCCCGAGCGCGGGCACCGTGCTGCTCGATGGCGAGGACATCACGGGCCGACCCGGCCACCTGTCCTACATGCTGCAAAAGGACCTGCTTCTGCAGCACAAGCGCATCATCGACAACGTGGCCCTGCCGCTGGTCCTGCGCGGTGCCACCCGGCAGGAGGCGCGCGCCCGGGCGTCAGAGCTCTTCGAGGTGTTCGGCCTCGAGGGCACTGAGCAGCGGTGGCCCAGTGAGCTCTCGGGCGGCATGCGCCAGCGCGCCGCCCTTTTGCGCAGCTACCTCTTCTCGCGGGAGTGCATGCTGCTCGACGAGCCGTTCTCGGCCCTCGACGCCTTTACGAAGGCGGACATGCACGCGTGGTTTCTCAATGTGGTGGAGCAGGTGGGCACGACGGCGCTCGTGGTGACGCACGACATCGACGAGGCGATCGAGCTGGCGGACGTCGTGTACGTGATGCACGGCAATCCCCAGCATGGCGAGCCCACGCGCGTGGTGGGCTCCGAGCTCATCGACTGGCCCCGCGCCGACCGCTCCTCCTTTACCTTGACGGAGGCGTTTCTCCTGCACAAGCGTCGCGTGCTCGAGCTGTTGGGCCAAAAGGACGCGGTGTAGCAGCGCGACATCAAAATGAAACAAAGTAATAAAAGGTGAACTTTCTGCCAGAAATATGCTTCCGTTGTGGTAGTTTACAAAGGTGAACATTCCATCGGAGGTGCTCTTCATGCAGAACATGGGTCAGGTCCTACCGCTCTCGTTGGTCCGCGCCGGCGAGACCGTTACGGTGCGTCGCGTGCGCGGCAACGAGGATATGAGGCGCCACCTGCAAGAGATCGGGTTTGTCGACGGGGCGGAGGTGCACGTGGTCTCATCGTCGGGCGCGAACATCATCGTGCTGGTCAAAGGCTCTCGATTTGGCCTGGATGCAAAGGTGGCACAGCACATCATGGCTGCATAAGCGGGGCATCTCACGTGATGACGCAGAAAGGGGGAAGCATGAAATCGTTGGCAGATGTGAAGGTGGGGGATAGCGCCACCGTCGTTAAACTCCATGGGGAGGGCGCGCTGCGCCGTCACCTGATGGACCTTGGCCTCATCAAGGGCACGCCGTTCAAGGTGTTGAAGGTGGCGCCGTTGGGCGATCCGGTCGAGATAACGGTGCGCGGATACGAGCTGTCCATCCGCAAGGAGGAGGCCGCCATCGTCGAGGTCGCGTAGCGTTCGGCGAGGGTACAATTTCATCGGTAGAGTTAGCTAAATCTAACAAACGGTCACGAGTCAAAGCCAATCGATGGCCAGCGGCTAGCTCAGCAACGAATACGTTTCAAAGCCAAGAGAAAAGAAGAGAACACATGGCGAATCCAACGCTGCATATCGCGCTTGCAGGCAATCCCAACTGCGGCAAGACGACGCTGTTCAACTTGATTACCGGAGCCAACGGGTACGTGGGCAACTGGCCCGGCGTCACGGTGGAAAAGAAGGAGGCGCCGTTGTCCCGCGACAAGGGCGTGCTCATCACCGACCTTCCGGGCATCTACTCGCTGTCGCCCTACAGCCCCGAGGAGCGCGTGTCGCGCGATTACCTCATGAGCGGCGACGCCGACGTGGTGGTGCAGGTGCTCGACGCGACGAACCTCGAGCGCAATCTGTACCTCGCGCTGCAGGTTATCGAGACCGGCCTTCCGGTCGTCGTGGCGCTTAACATGGCGGACCTCGTGGAGAAGAGCGGGGACAAGATCGATGTCCCGGCGCTCGAGAAGAGCTTGGGCTGCCCCGTGGTCATGATCTCCGCGCTCAAGAACAAGGGCGTCGAGGAGCTCATCGCCGCGGCCAAGCGCACGGCGACCGCACAGCGGGCGGATGCGCGCCTTGCGTTCGACCGTGCGATCGAGGACGTGCTTGGTGCGGTCGAGGCCGAGCTTCCCGCCAGCGTCGCCGACGATGCGCGCCGCTATTACGCGGTGAAGCTCTTTGAGCGCGACGCCGAGGCGGCAGGGGACCTGGCCCTTTCCGCCGAGGCCACAGCGCGCGTCGAGTCCCTCGTCGCCGCCTGCGAGCGGGATTGCGATGACGACGCCGAGTCCATCATCACCGGCGAGCGTTACGGGCTTATCGCCCATATCGTCGATGGGTGCCTCAAAAAGGCGCCGGCAAAGATGAGCACGTCCGAGAAGATCGATCGGATCGTGACCAACCGCTGGCTCGGCCTCCCGATCTTTGCCTTCATCATGTTCGGCGTGTACTACCTGGCGATCTCGACCTTTGGAACCGCGATGACCGACTGGGTGAACGACAACCTGTTCGGCGATGGATGGGAGCTCCTCGGCGCCGCCATGCCGAGCGTCCCGGCGCTGTTCGAGGGCTGGCTTTCCGCTGCGGGGGCGAGCGACATGGTGATCAGCCTGGTGTGCGATGGCATCGTCGCCGGCGTGGGCGCCGTGCTGGGCTTTATTCCCCAGATGTTCGTGCTCTTTGTACTGCTCTCCTTCCTAGAGGACTGCGGCTACATGGCGCGCGTGGCCTTTGTGATGGATCGCGTGTTCCGCCGCTTTGGCCTTTCCGGCAAGTCCTTCATCCCCATGCTCGTCTCCACGGGCTGCGGCGTGCCCGGCGTTTTGGCCACCAAGACCATCGAGAACGAGAAGGACCGCCGCATGACGGTCATGACCACAACGTTCATTCCCTGCGGGGCAAAGCTGCCCGTCATCGCCCTGGTCATGGGTGCGCTCATCGGAGACGCGGAGGCCACGTGGATCGCCCCGCTCTTCTACTTCCTCGGCGTCTTCGCGGTGATTGTCTCGGGCGTCATGCTCAAGAAGACCCGCCTGTTCGCAGGCCGTCCCACGCCGTTTGTCATGGAGCTCCCCGCGTACCATATGCCGAGCCTGCGCAGCTGGGCCCTGCATGTTTGGGAGCGCGTGAGCGCTTACATCAAGAAGGCGTTCACGATCATCTTCGCCTCCACCATCGTGGTGTGGTTCCTTTCCAGCTTTGGCGTGTTCGAGGGTGCGTTCGGCTATCTGCCGTCCATGGCCGGCGTGCCGGAGGAGTATACCGACCATTCACTGCTCGCCCTTGTCGCCGGTGCCGTGAGCTGGATCTTTGCGCCGCTTGGGTTTGGCACCTGGCAGGCGACCGCCATGTCCGTAACGGGTTTGGTGGCAAAGGAGAACGTCATGGCGACGGCCGCCTCGCTGCTGCACTTGGCCGATGCGACCGAGACCGATCCGAGCCTGTGGTCCGCGTTCGCGGCGCTCTTTCCCAGCGCGGGCGCCATCGCGGCGTTTGGCGCCTTCAACCTGCTGTGCGCCCCCTGCTTTGCCGCCATGGGCACGATCCGCGCGCAGATGGGATCGGCAAAGTGGACCGCCATCGCGCTTGGATACGAGTGCGGCTTCGCCTGGGTCGTCGGCCTTATGATCAACCAGTTCTACCTGGCGGCTTTGGGCGAATTCAGCGTGTGGACGGTGGTCGCGGCGGCATGTGCGCTCCTGATCTTGTTCCAGCTGTTCCGCCCCATGCCCTCCTACGCCTGGGATGAGGGCGTCGCCCGTGCTGGAGTTGCCGCGGCATAGACGGCGCTTCCGCAGTCGGGCAATCGGGCATCCGGTCGCGCGGCGTCCGGGTGCCCGATGCGGTATGACTCGTCAAACGGGCAGCGAGAAGGCAAGGCCGGGTAGGCCGTCGCCAAAGGGTGGGGCCTCAGGTGAGGTTCGCCTGGGCGGCGGGTTTACCCGGCGCTTCCGCTGATCCCACGGTGCGAGTGCCCGATTTGGGGCATTATGGATGTAATCCTTGAAAGGAGGGCCAATGTCGGCCATCGATTTTGTGATCATCGCCCTGATCGCCGTCGCCTTTGGCGCGGTGGTGGTGCGCGTGCGCAAAAAGGGCACGTGCGGCGATTGCGCGCAGGCGGGTTCGTGCGGCGGCTCGTGCGCGGGCTGCTCCACCTCCAAGCGTGCGACCTGCCCGGCCTGCGAAGGGGTCGAGCAGACAGTAAAAAAGCTGGGGCGCGGCATCGAGCGGCCGTGAGCGCGCGATTGCGCGTGCTAAGCTGGGGAGGTGTGCTCTACCGTCCGGCAGGAAGGAATCGCCGTGAACACGTCCGGTCGCACCGATCAATCCCTCAAGTACCTCCGCCTACTCTCCCAGCAGTTCCCCACGCAGCAGGCGGTGTTCACCGAGATCATCAACCTGCAGGCCATCCTCAACCTGCCCAAGGGCACCGAGCATTTCATGAGCGACCTTCACGGTGAGTACGAGGCGTTCCTGCACATCCTCAACAACTGCTCGGGCGTGGTGCGCGAGCACGTGGACGAGATCTTCGCCGGCTCCCTTTCCGAGGAGGAGAAGGGCGAGCTGTGCACGCTCATCTACTATCCGCACGAAAAGCTCGAGCTCACCCGCCGCGCGCACGAGGACACGCCGACGTGGTACAAGACCATGCTCGACCGGCTGCTCACGGTCACGCGCGCGCTTTCGAGCCGCTACACGCGCTCCAAGGTGCGCAAGGCCATCCCGCGCGACTACGCCTACATCATCGACGAGCTGCTGCACACGCACCCCGACGAGAACAACTACCGCGTGCGCTACCATGAGCGCATCATCGCCTCGATTTTGGAGACGGACGCGGGCGAGGACTTTATCTGCTCGCTCTCCGACCTCGTCAAGCGCTTGGTGATCGACCATCTCCACCTGGTGGGCGACATCTTCGACCGCGGCGGCGGGGCGTCCAAGATCATGGACCGCCTCATGAGCTACCATTCGCTCGACATCCAATGGGGCAATCACGACGTGCTGTGGATGGGTGCGGCGGCGGGGCAGCCGGCGTGCATCATCACGGTGCTGCGCAACAACCTGCGCTACGGCAATTACGAGATCTTGGAGAACGACTATGGCATCTCCCTGCGCGAGCTGGTCGCGTTCGCCGACCGCACGTATGAGCCGGTGCCCGAGGGGGCCTGTGGCCTGGCGGCAAAGCTCACGCCGCTCATGAAGGCGCTGAACGTGCTGCTGTTCAAGCTCGAGGGGCAGATCATCCAACGGCATGCGTGTTTCGACATGCACGACCGCCTGCTGCTCGAGCGTATCGACGTCGAGGCGGGCACGGTTCGCCTGGCCGACGGCACCGTGCATGCGCTGGCGACGCGCGACTTTCCCACGCTCGACCCCGAGCGTCCCTACGAGCTGACCGAGGAGGAGCAGCGCATCGTGGATAAGCTCGTGGCGGAGTTCACGAGCGCCGACCACCTGAGGCGTCATGTCGATTTCCTCTATCGCCACGGCTCGATGTATTTGGTGCGCAATCGCAACCTGCTCTTCCACGGGTGCGTGCCGCTGAACGAGGACGGCACGTTCACGAGCGTGAATTGCCTGGGTACATGGCGGAGCGGCCGCGATTACCTCGACTTTTGCGACGAGATCGCCCGGCGCGCCTGGCGCATGCGCGATGCCGACGCGCTCGACTGGATGTGGTATCTCTGGATCGGCATGAAGTCTCCGGCGAGCGGACGCTTGGTCAAGACGTTCGAGCGCGCCTATATCGACGACCCGGCAAGCTGGGTTGAGCCCATGGACCCGTATTTTGAGCTCACGCGCGACGAGCGGGCCTGCGACGCCATCATGGCGGAATTTGGCTTGGCGCCGGGCGAGGGGCACATCATCAACGGCCACACGCCGGTCCATGCCGCCGAGGGCGAGCAGCCCATCCGCGCGAACGGCCGCCTGCTGGTGATCGACGGCGGTTTTTGCAGCGCGTACCACCCCAAGACGGGCATCGCGGGCTACACGTTGATTTCCAGCTCGCGCGGGTGCCGCTTGAAGGCGCACCAGGCGTTCGAGAGCGTCGACGCGGTTTTGGCGCGCAACGCCGACATCGTGAGCGAGACGGACCGCTTTGACGTGGCGGAAAGCCGCCGGATGGTGGGGGATACCGACACGGGCGTCCAGATTCGCGAGCAGATCCGCGACTTGCATCAGTTGCTCGATGCGTACCGGACCGGCGTGCTCGAGGAGCGCCGTTAGGCGCTGCGCGCCGGCGGATGGAGTGAGGGCGTGTTATGTGGGATGTGTGCCACGGCCGCCCGCGAAATGCACGGGGCTTTAGCGCAAGAGCTCCCAGGGCTCTTTCCCGACGGCGCGGGCGAGCTGGTCGAGCGTGGAGAGCTTGACGTTGTCGCGTCCCTGCTCGATGAGGTCGAGTGTGACGCGGCTGATGCCGAGTTGCAGGCAAAACTCGACCTTGGACAGGCCGAGCTCCTTGCGGATGGCGCAGATGTTCCTGCCCAAGGTATGTTGCGAGCACTCGTTCATGCTTCGAGCATGCCCGGGGTAAAACCCCAAAACGTAAAGTGCGCTTTACATTTTGGGGTTTCGCATAGGGATTCCAGAACCTCGGAATCTTAGGAAACGCGGGTGGTATAGAGGTGCGCAACCGCGCGCGTGGGCTCTACGAGCGGCGCGAAAGCTCCTCCTCGCAGATAGTATTGAGGCGGCGGATCGTCTCGCGCATGTCGTCCTCGCAGGCCTCCGGATGGATGGCGCAGATGCGCAGGACCTTCTTGCCCTTGAGCTCGGTGGTAAACACGCCCGCGTAGCCGCTTTCGAGCATGCGGCGTGAAATGCATGCGTTGAGCTCGTCCTTCTCCGCCTCGCTGAGCCCTTGCGGGTTGTAGCGGAAGTTCACCATGGCCATCTGCGCAGGGGCGACGATCTCGATCATCGGGTTCTTGAGCATCTCGTCCTGCGCCCAGTGCACCAGGTCAAAGCCGTGCTCGACGGCGGCCGAGAGCGCGTCGGAGCCCATGACCTGCAGGGAGAACCACAGCTTGAGGCCGCGCGCGGGGCGCGTGAGCTCGGGGCCCATGTCCCAGGGGTTGGTCACCCGGGCGCCCTCCTCGAGGTCCTTGAGGTATTCGGGGTGCGTGGAAAAGCTCGCGAGCAGCTTGCGCTCGTCGCGCACGAGCACCAGGCCGCAGGAGTAGGTCTGGAACAGCCACTTGTGCGCGTCCCAGCTGAGGGAGTCGGCGAGTTCGACGCCATCGAGCAGGCCGCGGTACTTGGTGAGCAGGACGGAGGCCCCGATCGCGCCGTCGACGTGCATCCACAGATCGTGCTCTCGTGCGATGGCCGCGATGTCGCGCAGCGGGTCGACCGCGCCCGTGTTGGTGCTGCCCGAGCTGCTGATCGCGTTCCACGAGCGGTGCCCGCACGTGCAGGTGGTGGTGACGACCGATCGGCGCGAGGACATGATGGCGGGACTCGCCAGCAACACCATCGACATGCTCCTCACGATGGAGCGGCATATCTGCTTGAACGGGGCGGTGCGCGAGGCCCTGCGGGAGGAGCACGTCGTGTTCCTCGCGTCTCCGGCGTTGCTGTGCGCGCATGGCGTGGAAGATGGCGAGCCGGTGGGAGTGGACGCGCTTGCGCGCCTGCCCTTTGTGCTCACCGAGCGCGGCGAGAGCTACCGTTTGGAGCTCGATCGGTTGCTCGCCGAGCGGGACGTGACGATCGAGCCGCTGGTTGAGGCGGGCAACACCGAGACGCTCGTGCATTTGGCCGAGCGCGGCGTGGGGGCGACGTTCGTGCCGCGGTTCTCGGCTGCCAACGAGCTCGCATCGGGGACGCTCGTGGAGCTTGGGAGCGACATGCCGGCGGTGCGCATGGAGACCCAGATGCTTTGGCACGCGCGCAAGTGGATCGCCCCGCACCTGGCGGAGTTCATCCAGGTGACGCGGCGGTTCTTTGCGTCGTAGGGGCGAATGACGCCTCGGGACAAATGGCGCCTGGGGGTGGGTGGTGCCCGGGGGTGAGTGGCGCCTCCGAACGGGTGCATCGCAGCGGCGGTCGCCCGACGCGCCGCCGTGCTGCCACGCCGCCGGTCCTGGCATCCGCGCCAATTTTCCACGTGCGCGCGGTGCCGCCAACCACCTTTCTGACCGTTCGCGTGCAGAATTCCTCCGCTCACATGGCAACTGTCCACACTGGCGGAAAGGTGCTACACGCCCTCAAAAGATAGGGGGTAGGTTAATTCACGTTCTACAACAGGGGAAGCGCATGCAGCGCGCACGGATGCAGCCGGTTGTGGAGAGCGGGAAGCGACGAGAGGACTGCCTATGCACCGTTGAGTGCCTGACACATATCCAACGCGGGAACGAGCAATGAGCAATCGACTGACGTTGCGCCATCGGCGTCTCATACCGTTGTAGACGCACGGTACCCAAAGGAGAGGAAGCGGTCATGGCGCACAATGAGTTCGGTGAGGCGAGTGGAGATGCCGAAGAGGGGCGAATCGAGCGCGGGGCAACATGGGGGCTCACCATGCCCCCGGTCCCCATACCGCAGCGCACGGTGCGGCGTGCGCGGATCTTGCGTGAGATTCAACTTCGCGCCCAAGATGTAAGTGCGACGATCCTGATTGCGCCGGACGGCTTTGGCAAGACGACGCTGTTGGCGCAGCGCGTGGCGGCTGTGCAGGCCGATCCCGAGCGCGGCGTCGCCCGCATGCTCGATGCGTCGGGGCTCGATGGCGCGCAGCTGTACGAGATGCTGCGCGACCTCGAGACGCACCTGGAGCCCCGCATGCAGCCGCTCGTCGCCATCGACAACCTGCCGGTGCTGGGGGCGACGGCCATCGATGGGGTTGTGGGCCGAATGCGAGAGCTCCACGGCAAGGGTTTCGAATTCATAGTGGCGTGCAGGCCCAACAACAGGCAGTTCGCCAACGGGTTTGGCGATGCGTACAAGATCGGTCCCCAGGCGCTCGCCGTTCGGCCCAAGGAGTTCTCCGATTGGTCGAGGATGCTCGGCATCTCGAGCGATGTGGATGTATACGAGCTCACCCAGGGGATCCCCGCCCTCGTGTCGATGCTGGGCATGCTGGACGGCAGGCCGACGAGCTTGGAATCGTTCTCGCGCGCCGTCGCATCGCTGTACGAGGGCATATTGGGGGATCTGCGGCGCGACCGCGATTCGCTGTATCGGATGGCATGCCTGCTCGTGCTCACGGGCGGGGGCTCCCTGCGCGATTTCGAGCGCATCAACATGCGTGTGAGGACTCAGAGCTGGTCGCGCCTTGCCCGCGAGTTCCCGGCGTTTGGGGTGGATATCGAGCAGGGCTCATACCGCTGCCTCGCGCGGCGCAGCCAGGCGATGGGCGAGCTGTGCCGCCATATCGTTCACACGCGGCCGCTGTTCGCCATGCGCGCGATCAAGGTGCTCGTCGCCGCCGACGATATGGACCGGGCGGTCTACGTGGCGGGCATGCTCGAGAATCTCGAGGATCGGTTGGGCGTGCTGGCCGAGCACCCAACGGCGTTCGCGTTGAGCGGCAACGTCGCCTTCGTGCGCGACGTGATGGGATCCGCAGGTGATGTGGCGTCGTCGACGATGCCGGTCGGCGCGGTGCTCGCGATGTACACGGCGGCGTTGGTCGGCGGCGAGCTGCGGGTGGCACGGGCCCTGGCGGTGGAACTCAAGCGCCGTGCGCGGGAGGTCGCTGGGCAGATCGAGCCCGCGGCCTGGGTCGAGGCGCACGCGCTGAGCGGGCTTTGGGAGGGCTGCCGTGGCATCGAGCTGCCAAAACTCGACGCCACGTTCACGCAGGGTCACGAAACCGCGGCGTCGCGGAGGTTGGATCTGCACGGCAGGGTGTACGCCGAGCTGGTCGGCGGATCGGGGGCGGCCGCGCTCGGGGAGGACGTGTGCGGCATCGAGGGCCTGGTGGGAGAGGGGATCTCCATCCCGCGCGTGCTCCTCGCATGTGATCGGACCCTCATGGACATCATGCGCGGCGATATGGGCGATGCGCGCGCGGCCGAGACGAAGATGCAACGCCTGATCCGTCGCCTGACGGAGCGCAGGCTGGCGCCGATCGCGGCGCACGTGCGCATGGTGGCGGCGACCTGTCGTTTGCTCGCATCCATTCCCGTTGCCGACGAGCGGGCGTTTATCGACATGGGAACGCTCGCCGTGAGGACCTCGGATTTTCCCACGCAGCTCTTTTGTCTGGTGGGGGAGGGCTGGCAGGCGCTTGAGCTGGGTCAGCACAGCAATGCCTTGTTCCGCGCCCGTCAGGTGCTCAAGCTGGCGAGTGCAGACCAGTGCATGATCGTGGCGTGGGCGCGCATGCTCGAGTGCTGCGCGCATGTGCTCAATGCGCCGCGCATGTCCCTAGACGAGGAGGCCGATCTGCTCGATCTTTCGGATGCCGCGGCCGGCCCCGTCGACGCATGGGCCGTCGCGCTTCGGCTCTCGGCGGCGCGGCGGCAATCGGAGTTGAGCGCGTGGTGCTCGATGAACAAGAGCGTCCTGCTGTCCAAGGACTTCACGGTGTTTGCGCGTCAGGCCATGGCGAGCATAGGTGAGCGCGCGGCGATGATGCGCCGTGCGCTGCCGGAGGTCCAGCCCGACGATCAGCTTGCCGAGCCGTCACTCGCGCAGGCGTCCGCGGCGGCGTCAAGCATCTTGACGCGTGACGACGCCGTGGCGCTTTTGGGTCAGGTGAACGTGAGGCTCTTCGGCGGTTTTCAGGTCGAGCGCGGCGGGCACGTGGTGACCGATGCGGCATGGCGCAGGAGAAAGGCGTGCGTCATCGCGGCGCGTCTTGTGCTGGCGGGCGGCGCGTTCGTGGGGCGCAAGGAGCTTGGCGAGGAGGTGTGGCCCGACAAGGATTACCTGCATGCCCGGGAGGCGCTCTACGCCGGGCTGACCTCGCTCAGGGCGGCGTTTGGCCAAGGGGCGGACGGGCCGCAGTACGTGTTGACGCAAGGGGAGGGCGTTGCGGTCAACACGGAGTACGTCGTGTCGGACACCATGCGCTTTGAGATACTGGCGCGCGATATCCTGCTCAGGCGCATAGGGACGACGGGCAGGCAGCTCATCGATGCGTGCCTGCAGCTCGAGGAGCTCTACACCGGGCCGCTGTACGTCCCCAACTTTGGGGACTCCTCGTTCTACGTGCGACAGAGGCGCATCTATCAGGCAAAATTCGTCGATTGCATGATGCGGGGCATCGCCACCGCGCTCGAGCTGGACGATCTGCCCGTCGCATCATGGCTCGTCGAGGCGGCGTTGCGCCAGGCCCCCATGCGCGAGGACGTGATCCGCGTGGCCATGCGCATCTTCGATAAGAGCGGGCGGCGGCGCGAGGTGGTCGAGCTGTACAACAGCCATGTGCACGTGCTGGAGCGGGAGCTGCATGCGCTCCCCGAAAAGGAGACGCAGATGGCTTACGAGGCGATTATCCAGCGAGAGGGGGCAGAGGCGCTTTTGGCGTAGCGGTTGGCGCGGATCGCATGGGACGTCGTCGGCGGGTTCGAGCCGTTGCGCGCGGTCGCGGCCGCGCGTGCGAGCGGTGGCGAGTATAGATGGTTGTCATGTGTGTGGGCCGTTGCCGCGCGTGTGGGGGCACTGATGGGCGGGGGCGGTGTCGGCGCATGCGGGCTGTGGCGTGGGCTCGGGCGGCAACGCGCATCGCCGGCGGCGCGGTCGAGGGCGGTCGCGGCATGAGAAAAGGGCGACCGCGATCGCCCCTTTCCCAAAGCATTCTGATGTTCCGTGCGGCGCACGGCCGGTCGCCGCGTTACGCGTGCCGGGTTAGTCCAGCTTGATGTGCTCGATGTCCTTGCGGCTGCTAGCGCGATACAGGGAAAAGCGGTGGCCGATCACCTGAACGACCTCAGCTCCCACGCGCTCGGCGAGCTGGTCTGCCGCCTCGCGGCAGGAAAGGAGACTGCCGTCCTGCACGCCGCACTTGATGAGCTCGTGGGCCTCGAGGGCCTCCTCGGCCTGCTTGGCGACGGCGTCGGTGACATCGGCCTTGCCGATCAGCACGACGGGGTTGAGGTGATGCGCGAGGGCGCGGAGCTGGCAAACCTGCTTGCCGGTGAGTGCCATGTATCTACTCGCTTTCTGCGGGGCTGTTTTTTGCAGGTCAACGATACCGCACCGCAGGCGAGGGGACAAGGTACGGGCCCCGGGGCGCCGCCGCCCTCCACGAGGCGCCCATGGCCGGTTGGGCGACGGCTCGTCACTTCTTGTGTTTCCGTTTGCTCCAGCGGGATGGAGTGCGGGCGCGCACGTTAAAATGGACGGAATGCAAACAGGACCGAATGAGCCTCAAAGGAGTCGCCATGTCCATCACGCCGCAGGAGATCGCCGAGACACGCGGCATGGTCTCGGAGCACAACCTGGACATCCGCACCATCACCATGGGCATCTCGCTCATGGGCTGCGCGGACGAGAACCTCGACCGCATGTGCACCAAGGTGTACGACCATGTGACGAGCACCGCCGAGCATCTGGTCGAGACGGCGGAGAGCCTCGAACGCGAGTACGGTATCCCCATCGTGAACAAGCGCGTCTCCGTGACTCCCGTCGCGCAGATCGCCTCCGCCTGCCCCGACGAGGACCTGGTCCCGCTCGCGCATGCGCTCGACCGCGCGGCTGAGACCCTTGGCATCGACTACCTGGGCGGATATTCCGCTCTTGTCCACAAGGGCATCGGCGATGCGGACCGCAGGCTCGTCGCTTGCATTCCGCGCGCGCTCGCCGAGACGAGCCGCGTGTGCTCAAGCGTCAACGTGGCCACGCTGCGCGCCGGCATCAACATGGACGCCGTGCTCATGGCCGCGCAGACCATCATCGACGCCGCCAAGCTCACCGCCGACCGCGAGTGCGTGGGCGCCTCCAAGTTCGTGTGCTTTGCCAACATGGTCGAGGACTCCCCGTTCATGGCGGGCGCGGTGCACGGCTCCGGCGAGGCGGACGCCGTCATCAACGTGGGCGTCTCCGGCCCCGGCGTGATGGCCGCGGCCCTGGAGGAGCTGCCCGAGGATGCCGATATGATGCAGGTCGCGGAGCGCATCAAGCAGACCGCCTTTAAGATTACGCGCGCTGGCGAGCTCATGAGCCGCGAGGCCGCTCGCCGTCTGGGCGTGGAGAAGGGCATCGTGGACCTCTCCCTGGCACCCACCCCCGCCATCGGCGACTCCGTGGCGCGCATCCTCGAGATCATCGGCGTCGGCCAGTGCGGCGGCCCCGGCACCACGGCAGCCCTCGCCCTGCTCAACGACTGCGTCAAGAAGGGCGGCGTCATGGCGAGCTCCAGCGTGGGCGGCCTGTCCGGCGCCTTCATCCCCGTCTCGGAGGACGCGGGCATGATCGAGGCCGCCGAGGCCGGCGCCCTGTCGCTCGAGAAGCTCGAGGCCATGACCTGCGTGTGCTCGGTGGGTCTCGACATGATCGCGGTCCCCGGCGACACGGACGTCGAGACCATCGCCGGCATCATTGCCGACGAGATGGCCATCGGCGTCATCAACAACAAGACCACGGCAGTTCGCATCATTCCCGCCATCGGCAAGGGCGTGGGCGAGTCCGTGGACTACGGCGGCCTGTTCGGCCGTGCGCCCATCATGCCGGTCAACAGCCATGCCGGTACGGTGTTCGCTCATCGCGGCGGCCGCTTCCCGGCCCCGATGAACTCGCTCAAGAACTGACACCCGGCGAGGACGGGCGTGCGGTGAGCTTTGGCAGGGACGCGCGTCGAGCCCACGTGGGTTGAAGCCCCGAGCGCCCGAATCGGCAGGCACACGCGCTTGGCCCTGCGCGCCACCGTCTCCGAGACGACGTCGGCGCGCCTTCATATCGCCCTTGGCGAGCTGATAGAGGCGACCCCGGCACGCGTTTCGACGTGCCGGGGTCGCCTCATACATATCGGCCAAAGGCCCGCGCATCAACTGGAGGCTTGCGCGTCAGCCAAATACCCTCGCGGCGATACGGGCCGATTCCGCGGCGTCCTTGGCGTAAAAGTCCGCTCCGATCTGCTGGGCGTATTCGGGCGTGAGCACGGCGCCGCCCACCATGACCAGCGTGCCGGGGGCCTCGCGGTGCAAAAGCTCGATGGTCTGCGCCATGTTGGCGACGGTGGTCGTCATGAGCGCCGAAAGGCCGACCAGGCGGATATGGCGCTCCTGCACGGTCTTGAGGACGACGTGCGGATCGACGTCGCGCCCGAGGTCGATGACGTGATAGCCGTAGTTGTCGAGCAGCATCTTGACGATGTTCTTGCCGATGTCGTGGATGTCGCCCTTGACGGTCGCCACGCAGATCGTCCCCTTGCTCAGGCCGTCGCTGGCGGGCATGTGCTCCTTGATGACGTCGAAGCTCGCCCGCGCCGCCTCGGCGGAAGCCATGAGCTGCGGCAGGAACAGCGTGCCGCGGTCAAAACGCGCGCCGACCTCGTCGAGGGCCGGGATGATGTGCCCGTCGATGAGCTCGAGGGGATCGACGGTGCTCAAAAGCTCGCGCGTCGCGCGGGCGGCTTCGCCCTTGCGGCCCGTGAGCACGAAGTGCTCGATGCCATGGTCGTCCCCGGGGCGTGAAGGGCCTGCGGCTCCCGCCTGCCCGGTGCCCCCGGAAGATGGGCCGCGCGTTCCCTTCTCGCTGCCCGCGGCTCGCGCGCCGTCGGCGACGGGGGCACCTGCGGCGGCGGATCGAGAGGCCCCGGTGCTGCCGGCATCCGGTGCAGCGGGCACCGGCACGGCACCGGATGCGCCCGTCGTGTACGGATCGCGCCACGTGGCATATCGCTCGATATAACCCGCCGCCCCGCTGTCCTCGCCGTTGAGGACGCGGTAGCTGCGGACCACGTCCATGTAGCGCTCCGACCCCGGGTTGAGGATGGGGGCATCGAGCCCCGCCCCAAAGGCGGCGGCAAGGTAGGTGCTGTTGAGCAGGGGCCGCTGGGGCAGGCCAAAGCTGATGTTGGAGACGCCGAGCGTGCATTTGACCCCGAGTCGTCGCTTGACCATCCGGATGGCGCGCAGCGTTTCGCCAGCTTGCCGCTGATCGGTCGAGGCAGTCATGGCGAGGCAGTCGATGAGGATGCGCGTGGCGGGGATGCCGTGCTCGGCGGCGGCATGGACGATGCGCTCGGCGATGGCGAAGCGCCCCTCGGCAGTGGTGGGGATGCCCTCCTCATCGAGCGTGAGCCCGATGACGTTCGCGCCGTATCGCGCGGCGATGGGCAGGATCTCGTCGAGCACCTCGCGCTTGCCGTTGACCGAGTTGATGATGGGCTTGCCGGCATAGCGGCGCACGGCGGCCTCGAGGGCGGCCGGCACGGTGGAGTCGAACTGCAAAGGGAGCGTCACGGCCCCGCTCAGGCGCTCGCCGGCGATTTGGATGGCCGTCACTTCATCGATGTCGGGAAGCCCGACGTTCACATCGAGGATGTCGGCCCCCTCCTCCTGCTGGGCGATGCCCTGGCTCACGACGTAGTCGTAATCGCCCGAGCGCAGGGCCTCCTTGAGGAGGCGCTTGCCGGTGGGGTTGATGCGCTCGCCAATCACGGCTATGCGGCTGGCGTCGCAGGGCAGCGACACGAGGCGCTGGGCGCTCGTCACCGTGAGCGCCGCTTCGATGGTGCGCGGCGCGGGGGCATGGTCGCGCAACAGCTCCGCCATGCGCTCGACGTGCCGCGGGTCGGTGCCGCAGCAGCCGCCGAGGATGCCCACGCCGTCCTCGACCATGCCGGCGACGGCTTGGGCATACGCCGCGGGCTCGATGTCGAAGACGGTGCATCCGTCCTCGACGTGGGGCAGGCCCGCGTTGGCCCGCACGATCACGGGCTTTTCCGTGACGGCGAGCATCCGCCGGGCCAGGGGGCGCAGCTCGGCCGGTCCCTGCGAGCAGTTGATGCCCAGGGCGTCGACCCCCAGGGCGTCGAGGGTGACGGCGGCGACTTCGGGAGGCGTGCCCAAAAACGTGCGGCCGTCCGCCTCAAAGGTCATAGTGGCAAAGATGGGCAGGTCGGTCTGTTCCCTGCATGCGAGCACGGCCGCCTTGATCTCGAGCAGGTCGGTCATGGTCTCGATGATGAAGAGGTCGGCGCCGGCGTCCTGCGCCGCGCGCGCCTGCTCGGCAAAGAGGTCGTACGCCTCGTCGAACGAAAGGGTCCCCAGGGGGCGCAGCAGCGCTCCGATGGGCCCGATGTCGGCGGCGACCAGGCGCGCACCGCTTTGGCACGCGCAGGCGACGGCGGCGCGGAAGACGTCGCGCACCTGAGCGCGTCCGGCGAGCTTGAGGCGGTTGGCGCCAAAGGTGTTGGTGGTGATCACGTCGCTGCCCGCCTGGACGTATGCCTGGTGGATGGCGGTGATCTGCTCGGGATGGGTAAGGCAGAGCAGCTCGGGCAGCTCGCCCGCCGCGAGGCCGCGGGCTTGGAGCATGGTGCCCATGCCGCCGTCGAACAGCAGGTGGCCGGTGCCGGCGAGTGCGCGTTGCAATGTGGTGTCCATGGTGCTCCTTGAGGGGGCGCAGGTGCGCGATATCCGATGCTCCTGCGTACGTTGGGGCTTATCTTAGCAGGTGACGCCGCGCGCCCGGAACGAGCAGGCGGCTTTTTGACGGCACAGGTCGCACCGCGCGGGCGCGTCGGCGGATCGAGGCGCGCCCTCAAAGACGCCGATCATGGCGGTGACGGACTTGCTGGGCAGCATGAGCCCGGACGGGGTGAGCGTGAGGCCAAGGCGACGTCCGGTATCGAGGGCGGCGAGGATGCCTCCCTGCGCGGCGAGGGGGCAATCGCCGTACCCGCATGAGAAGCGCCAGTTGCAGGAGAACCCGGCGGATTGGGTGAGCTTGCGAATATGGCGGTCCATGCGCTCCACCGCCGCCTCTATCGCGGCGGACGAGGCGGCGTCGAACACCGTCGCCTCCAAGGGGCTGCCCATGCCTCGCGCCCGCAGCTGCCGCTCGTGCTCAAGGCCCAGCGTGCAGGCGAGCACCGCGCACCAGCGCGCGTCTTTGAGGTGCCGGTATATGTCGCGTCCCCCAAGCTCGATCGAGGTGCCCATCAGGCGGATGCAGGGCTCGCCGCCGTCCGTGAGAGCCTGCGCATCCACGGCGGTCATCATCCAGACGCCCCGGGGCCGCGCCGTCCGTTCCACCTCGTCGATCACCGCGTCGATGCGGGCCATGAGGTCGGCGTCGATCGCCTGGCCGCTGTGGCCCAGGTACCGCAGCACCTCGGCTCGGTCGCACGTGAGGCGCTCCTCGCTCGCGAGGGAGAACAGATGGGGCTCTAAAAGCGCGGTTGGCAGGGACGCGGCGCTCATCGGTCGGCCGGGTCCCGGCGCAGGGCGCTCATCGCCGCGCTCGCCACGTCGGCGCGGTTCATGGTGTAGACGTGCAGGCCGTCGACGCCGTGCGCCGCAAGGTCCTCGAGCTGGCGGCAGGCGTACTCGATGCCCGCCGCGCGCAGGCTCTCGGCATCGTCCTCGTAGCGGGCGAGCAGCTTGATCACGGGCGAGGGCAGTGACGCCCCGCACATGAACACCATGCGGCTGATCTGCTGCTTGCCCATAAAGGGCATGATGCCGGCGGTGATGGGCGCGGTGATGCCCGCCCGCGCGGCGCGCTCGCGAAACCGGTAGAAGAGCTCGTTGTCAAAGAAGAGCTGGGTAACGAGGAAGCTCGCACCGCAGTCCTGCTTGAGTTTGAGGTGGGCGATCGAGCGGTCGAGGTCGTCGCACTCGATGTGGCCCTCGGGATACGCCGCAGCGCCCACGCAAAAGCCCGCCTCGACGAGGGCGGGGATGATGTCCATCGCGTAGCGATAGTCGGCGCAGCCCGGCCCGGTCGGCGCGTCGGCCGGAACGTCGCCGCGCAGCGCGAGCACGTTTTCGATGCCCGCGTCGCGGAGCTCGGCGATCTTGGCGGGCAGGTCCTCGCGGTGCAGCGAGATGCAGGTCTGGTGCGCGCACGACGTGATGCCCAGCTCGCGCGTCAGCATGGAGGCTATCTGCGTGGTGGCGGCGTTGTTGGTCGAGCCGCCGGCGGAGTAGGTGACGCTCACAAAGCTGGGCGAGAGCTCGGCAAAGCGCCTGCCCACCTCACGTGCGCGCTCGAGCGTGAGCTCTCCTTTGGGCGGGAACATCTCGAATGAGACGGGCGTGGTGCCTTGGGAGGCGGCGCTGGCGAACAGCTCATCGATCCTCATGCGTGCTCCTGGTGCGTCAAAAGGTGGCAAATAGCGCTATGGTACGCCGTCCGGCCCGTCGGGGCGCGCGTGTCGGGGCGGGTTGTAACACATTTGTTATATGGATTGGGGCCGAGCGCCGGGCCGCGTGGCCGCGATCCGTCATGGCCGTGCGGACCGGCGTTTTTCTCGGTTGGGCACACGGGGGGTGGAGGCACCGCCGTGCGGCGGGGCCTCCACTTCGGGTATCGTTTTCAACGAGCGCGCCGGGCGGGCTGTTTCATGGAGCTACAACTCCAAAGCGCGGGCGACCTCCTGGGCGCAGGCGAGGGCGTCGGCGATGGCGCTCACCACAAGGGACGAGCCGTTGCGGGCGTCCCCGCAGGCAAAGACCGCGCAAGGGGGCGCATCGTCCCCCGTTTCCGCGTTGTTGCCAAGCGCGCAGCGGTGGCTCTGCGGTTCGCGCATGATCGGAAGGGGTCGGCTGCTCGCGGTTTGGGACAGGTGCGCGCCAAAGGAGCTGAAGACCTCGGGTTCGGGTCCGGTAAAACCACAGGCAATGAGCACGAGCTGCGCCGGGATCTCATGTTCGGACCCCTCGATCCTGCGTGGCGACCCATCGCTCCAGTCGAGGTCGGCAACGAGCAGACCGCGCGCGGCTCCCTGCTTGTCCCTCAGGACCTCGAGGGTATCCACGGCCCAAGAGCGCATCTCGCCGCCCGAGAGCGCGATGGCTTCTTGCTGGCCGTAGTCGGTCTTTTTGACATGGGGCCATTGCGGCCAGCCGTTCTGCGGTAGCGGCTGCTCGGGTGGCTCGGGCAGGAACTCGAGCTGTCGCACCGAGCGGGCGCCCTGGCGCACGGCCGTACCCACACAGTCGTTGCCGGTGTCTCCGCCGCCGATGACGACGACGTCGAGCCCGCGCGCCGAGATGGCGCTTGCGCCCGAATCGCCCTCGAGCACCGCGCGTGTGGCGGCGCTCAGGTAATCCACCGCATAGACGACGCCCTCGGCATCGGCGTTTCGTGCCGCAAGCGCGCGGGGCGCCCTTGCGCCGGTGGCGATCACCACGGCGTCGAAGGTCTCAAGCAGGTCGAGGGCGACGTCTTGTTGCGCGGCGTCGACGCCCAGGCGAAATTCGATGCCCAGCGATTCCATGAACTCGACGCGGCGGCTGACGATCGACTTGTCGAGTTTCATGTTGGGGATGCCGTACATGAGCAGCCCTCCCGCGCGGTCATCGCGCTCGACGACCGTGACGCGCGCCCCGCGCCTCGCAAGGTCCCATGCGCTCGCAAGGCCGGCGGGGCCCGACCCGATCACCGCCACGCACGGAGCGTTCCTGCCAGGCCGCGGGAACCGGGCGGGTCCCCCGTGTTCCCATTCCCAATCGGAGAGCGCGCGCTCGTTATCGTGAATCGTCACGGGCTGCCCGTCGACGGTTCCGAGGTTGCACGCCGCTTCGCAGAGCGCCGGGCACACGCGGCTCGTGAACTCGGGCAAGGGGGACGTGATCGAGAGGCGCGCGGCTGCCGCCTCCATGCGCCCGCGGTGGATGAGTTCGTTCCACTCGGGAATGAGGTTGTGGAGCGGGCAGCCGCTCGTGCGGGCGCGCCCAAACGAGGTGCCCGATTGGCAAAACGCCACGCCGCACATCATGCAGCGGCTCGCTTGGGCACGTCTGGTCGCCGTATCCGGCTCGATATAGAGCGGGTCGAAATCCTGTACGCGCTGGTCGACGGGGCGCAGCTCGTGCGCCACCCTGTCCGTGGTGAGAAAAGCTCCCGGTTTACCCATGGCTAAGCCTCCTTGGTGGCGTTGTGCTTGCAGGTGGGGGCGTGAGCGCCCGGCGCCGCGGGCGCGGTGATGATCTCGAACGCGCGCTCGAGGGCGGCCTCGTGGGCGAGTCCCGAGCGCTCTTCTTGGGCGACGATGCGGAGCACGCGTCGGTACTCCACGGGGATCACCTTGACAAAGGTGCGCTCGATGTCGGGGAAGCGATACAGCAGGCGTATGCCCCGGGGGCTTGCCGTGCGGCGGACATGCTCCTCGATCAACGCGCGGATGAGGGCGATCTCCTCGGCGTCGGGGCGATCGAGCTCAACCGTCTCGGTGTTGACGCGCTCGGCGAGCGTGCCGTACTCGTCATAGACGTAGGCGACGCCTCCCGTCATGCCGGCTCCAAAGTTATGGCCCACCTCACCGAGGATGAGCGCCACGCCTCCCGTCATGTACTCGCAGCCGTGCGCTCCCACGCCCTCGACGACCACGGTGGCGCCGGAATTCCTGACTGCGAAGCGCTGGCCCGCCAATCCGTTGACAAACCCGCGCCCGCTCGTCGCCCCCATAAAGGCGACGTTGCCCACGATGACGTTCTCGTCGAACTTGAAGGTCGCGCCCTCCGGCGGGGCAACGGAGAGGATGCCGCCGGAGAGCCCCTTGCCAAAATAGTCGTTCGCATCGCCGCGGACGGCGAGCGTCACGCCGGCGGGGATGAAGGCGCCAAAACTCTGTCCGGCCGAGCCTGTGCAGTTGACGGTGATGGAGCCTTCCGGAAGGCCGTTTGGATGCGCGCTGGTGACCGTATGGCCGAGCATGGTGCCCGTGCAGCGGTTGATGTTGGCGATGTCGACGTTCAGCTCCACGGGAAGCATGTGGGCTCGCGCATCGGCGGTAAAGGGGATGAGGAGCGTCGCGTCGAGGGTCTCGTCAAGATGCGATGCGGCCGCCATCTGTGGAAGGTGATGGCTGCAGTCGGCGCCGGGGATGTGCGCCCCGAACTCGCATTGGGCGGGCGCCAGGACGGGCGCGAGGTCCAGAAGGTCCGACTTCCAATTGCCGGCGCCCGAAACCTGTCGGAGGCACTCGACGTGCCCGACCATATCGTCAACGGTGGCGAAGCCCAGGCGCGCCATGACCTGACGGAGCTGCTCGGCGACGAACAGCATGAACCGCTCGACGTGTTCGGGCCTGCCGGCAAAACCGTGGCGCAACCGGCAGTTTTGCGTCGCGATGCCCGCCGGGCAGGTGTCTTGTTGGCAATCGCGCTGCATCAGGCAGCCCATGGCGATGAGCGGCATGGTGGCGAACCCGAACTCCTCCGCGCCGAGCAGGCATGCCACCGCCACGTCGGTGCCGTCCATGAGCTTGCCGTCGGCCTCGAGCACAACGCGGGAGCGCAGGCCGTTTTGCACGAGCGTCTGCTGCGTCTCGGCGAGGCCGAGCTCGAGGGGGAGGCCGGCGTGCCAGATCGAGTCGCGCGGGGCCGCACCCGACCCGCCGTTGTGGCCCGAGATCAAGATCTTGTCGGCGGCTCCCTTGGCAACGCCGGTGGCGATGGTTCCCACCCCGGCCTCGCTCACGAGCTTGACGCTCACGCGCGCCTGGGGGTTCGCGCATTTGAGATCGAAGATGAGCTCGGCCAGGTCCTCGATGGAGTAGATGTCGTGATGCGGGGGAGGCGAGATGAGGCCGAGGCCGGGCGTGGATTGGCGCACCTCGGCAATCCAGGGATATACCTTCTTGCCGGGCAGGTGCCCGCCCTCGCCGGGCTTCGCGCCCTGGGCCATCTTGATCTGGATCTCCGTTGCGGAGGCGAGGTAGCGACTCGTCACGCCAAAACGGCCCGAGGCCACCTGCTTGATGGCAGAGTTGACCGAATCGCCGTTGGCGAGCGGCGTCTCGCGCCGCGGGTCCTCTCCACCCTCGCCCGAATTCGACCGTCCATGCAGACGGTTCATCGCGATGGCGAGGCATTCGTGAGCCTCGCGGCTGATGGAGCCGTAGCTCATGGCACCCGTGTTGAAGCGCGTCACGATGGAGCGCGCGCTCTCGACGGCATCGAGCGGCAGCGGCGCGCGCCCTGCCGCATCGAAGTCGAGCAGGTCGCGCAGGCGCACGACGCGTCCCGGTTTGTGCAGGCGCGCGCTGTACGCCTCGAACGCCGAGACGTCGTCGAGACGCACCGCGCTCTGCAGCAAAAAGATGGTCTGGGGGTCGATGAGGTGGTCCTCGCCGTCCAGCGGGCGCCACTTGGTGAGGCCGAGCGTGGGTAGCTGGGAGGGGGCGGGCGAGTCGTTCAGCGCGAGCGCCGCGTCGTAGCGTTCGTCGAGCTCACGTTGGACGTCGTCGATCCCCATGCCGCCCACGCGGCTCACGGTGCCGGCGAAGCACCGGTCGATGAGCTCGGGTGCCAGACCGACCGCCTCGAATATCTGGGCGGAATGGTAGCTTTGCATGGTGGAGATGCCCATCTTGGACATGATGGACACGATGCCCGCGGTGGCCGCGCGGTTGAACCTCCCGATGCCCTCGGAGGCGCTCAACTCGACCCCGTCCGCCGTTGCGAGGTCGTGCTGGGCGGCAAGGGCGGCAATGTGGGCATGGGCGCCGTAGGGCCAGATGCCGCTCGCCGAGTAGCTCACCAGCGCCGCGAAATCATGGGCCGAAAGCGCGTCGCCGGTTTCAACGATCAGGTCCGCGAACGTGCGAAGCCCCGCCCGCATCAGATGATTGTGGACCGCTCCCACCGCGAGCAGGGAGGGGATGGGGACCTCTCCCGCCCCTGCGCGATCGGAGAGCGCCACGATGTTCGCCCCCGCGCGAACCGCCGCCTCAACCTCGCTGCAAAGGGAGACGAGGGCCTGGTCGAGCGCATCGGCACCGGCATCGCGTCGATAAACGGCGCGGAATGCGCACGCGTGGAACCCCGTGTGCTCGATTGAGGTGATGGCGCGGTACTGCTCCTCCGTGAGCAGCGGGGAGTCGAGGCGGAGGAGCTGGCAGGCGTTGCGGCTGTCTTCGAGTAAGTTGCCGTGATTGCCCAGATACAGCACGGTCGAGGTCACCACGTGCTCGCGCAGGGCATCGATGGGCGGATTCGTTACCTGGGCGAACAGCTGGTAGAAGTAGTCAAAGAACGAGCGGGTCTTGGTGGAGAGGCAGGCGAGCGGCGCGTCGATGCCCATGGAGGCGAGAGGGACTCTGCCCGTGATCGCCATGGGGCGCACCACCTCGTCGATGTCGTCCCAATGGTGACCCAGTTTGGCGGCGTCCACGGTCATCAGCCCGCACGCCCCCTCGCACGGCCCGTTGACGGGCCGCTCGTTGTGCGCGGGGGTGATGTCGTCGAGCGTGAGCGTCTCCTCGGCGATCCAGTCGCGGAACGGCTTGAGCTTCGCCATGCTTCCGCGCAGCTCGTCGTTATACGCCACGCGCGCCTTCGAAAAGTCGACTTCGATCATCTCACCCGGACCGAGCAGGCCCGCGGTGAGCACGTTTGCCGGATCGACCTCGATGGTGCCGACCTCCGAGGAGAGCAGGAAGCGATCGTCTCTGGTCACGTAGTAGCGTGCGGGGCGCAGGCCGTTGCGGTCAAGGGCGGCGCCGAGGGTCCGTCCGTCGGTGAATGCGATGGCGGCGGGGCCGTCCCAGGGCTCCATGAGCATGGACTGATATGCATCGTAGGCGCGCCGCTCGGGCGAGAGCGCTTTGTTGTGATCCCAGGGCTCGGGTATGAGCATGGATACCGCGCGGGTGAGGGACCGGCCGTTCATGACCAGGAATTCAAGGACGTTGTCGAGGATGGCAGAGTCGGAGCCCTCTCGATTGATGATGGGCAGCACGCGGTCGAGATCATGTTGGAGCACGGGGGAGTACAGGTTGGGTTCGCGCGCGCGAATCCAGTTGACGTTGCCCTTCAAGGTGTTGATCTCACCATTGTGGACGATGAAGCGATTGGGGTGGGCGCGTTCCCAGCTGGGCGTGGTGTTGGTCGAGTAACGGGAGTGGACGAGCGCGACGGCGGTTTTGACGGCGGCGTCGTTGAGGTCGGAGTAGAAGCGCCGCATTTGGGTGGCGACGAGCATGCCCTTGTACACGATGGTCCGTGCGCTCATGGAGCAGATGTAGAAGATCTTCCCATCGAGTGTGGGATCGACGTCCGCGCGTTTCTCGATTTCGCGCCGGCATACGTAGAGCGCCCGCTCAAAGTCGTCGCCGCGCGGAATCGATTGGGGACGGCCCAAAAACGCCTGCATGATGGTTGGCATGCAGGCTTGCGCAGTCGAGCCGAGATCGTGCGGGTCAACGGGGACGGAACGCCAAAAGAGCAGCGGGATGCCGCATGCGGCGCAGCCCTCCTCGACGATGCGCCGTGCGTCCGCCACGCCGCGCTCGTCTCGCGGCAGGAAGAGCATCGCCACGCCGTAATCGCCCTCATCGGGCAAAAGGTGACCGCATCGTTGCGCCTCCTTGCGAAAGAATCGGTGGGGAACCTGAAAGAGGATGCCGGCGCCGTCTCCGGTGTTGCGCTCGAGGCCAACGCCGCCTCGGTGCTCAAGGTTGACGAGGACGGAGAGAGCGTCATCGAGGATCTGATGGCTGCGCTCTCCCTTGATGCTCGCCAGCGCGCCGATGCCGCAGGCATCGTGTTCGAACTCCGGTCGATAGAGCGTCTGCCGCCCCTGAGGGCTCGTGACGGGCGACGCGGTTGACTGTCCCATTGCCGTCTCCTTTGGGTCGAGGTGCACGGGGAATCGTTCGGGCGGAATGATACGTTCGGTTGGTTGCGCGTGGTTTGCAGACGTGTTTCCTGCAGGTTTCCAGTAGGGGAACATCTGAATACGGCTCTTTTGCATAGTCTTTTACCAGCGGTTATGAGAAAATCGACGCTCTTTGCGCGCAAGCGTGATTTTTTTGCCCGCGCTGCACTGTCAGCATTCTTTCCGCAGGCAGCATGCGGTACGCTACGATATGTTTCACGCTTGCAACGCAGCGGAAATTGCATCGAAACGTATGGCGTATAGGCTGCAATCGTCCACTAGCACCAGCGTCGCTCACGCGCGGCGCGCCACGAAGGGAGCATCTGATGGCCGATCTTACCGACCGCTTCGGCACGATGGTCTTCTCTGAAGACGTCATGAAGAAGTGGCTGCCCAAAGACGTGTACAAAAAGCTCGCCGCAACCATCGAGGAGGGCCAGCCTCTCGACTTGGATGTGGCGAACGCCGTGGCCCATGCCATGAAGGAATGGGCGATCGCTCACGGTGCCACGCATTACGCGCATTGGTTCCAGCCCCTGTCGGGAATCACGAGCGAGAAGCACGACAGCTTCCTTGAACCCAACCACGATGGCACCGCCATCACCAAGTTCTCGGGCAAGGCGCTCATCAAGGGCGAGCCCGACGCTTCGAGCTTCCCCAACGGCGGCCTGCGCGCCACCTTCGAGGCGCGTGGCTATACCGCATGGGACGCCACGAGCCCGGCGTTCATCAAGGACGACGTCCTGTGCATCCCCACGGCGTTTTGCTCCTACACGGGCGAGGCGCTGGATAAGAAGACCCCGCTGCTGCGCTCCATGACCGCCCTCGACGAGCAGGCCAAGCGCGTGCTCGCCCTGTTCGGCAAGCATCCCAAGCGCGTCGTGCCTTCCGTGGGCGACGAGCAGGAGTACTTCCTCATCAAGAAGGACGCATACCGTAAGCGCCGCGACCTCGTCATCTGCGGCCGCACGCTGTTCGGCGCGGCTCCGTGCAAGGGACAGGAACTCGAGGAGCATTACTTCGGCGCCATTCGCCCGACCGTCTCCGCGTACATGAAGGACCTCGATAACGAACTTTGGGCACTGGGCATCCCGGCCAAGACGAAGCATAACGAGGTGGCGCCGTGCCAGCACGAACTCGCGCCCGTGTATTCCGAGCTCAATGAGGCCGTTGACAACAACCTCCTCATGATGGAGAAGATGAAGCTCATCGCCAGTCGCCACGATCTGGTGTGTCTGCTGCACGAGAAGCCGTTCGAGGGAATCAACGGTTCGGGCAAGCACAACAACTGGTCGCTCGGCACGGCCGACGAGAACCTTCTCGACCCCGGCGACACCCCGCTCGAGAACTTGCAGTTCGTGGTGTTCCTTACCGCGGTCATCGAGGCCGTCGACAAGTACCAGGACCTCCTGCGCGCCAGCGTCGCGAGCTGCGGCAACGACCATCGTCTGGGCGCCAACGAGGCACCGCCGGCGATCATGTCCATCTTCCTGGGCGATCAGCTCACCGAGGTCGTCGAGATGCTGATGGACGGGGAGACGAGCGTCCACGCTACCACCGATACGCTCACCTTCGGCACGGTTCTGCTGCCCAACCTCGAGCAGGACAACACCGACCGTAACCGTACGAGCCCCTTCGCCTTTACGGGTAACAAGTTCGAGTTCCGCGCCGTGGGCTCCGAGGCGAACGTCTCCGACGCGAACCTGGTGCTCGACTGCGCCGTTGCCCAGGCCCTGCGCGACTTTGCGGACGCCCTTGAGGGCACGCCCGAGGCCGACTTCCAAGAGGCCGCGCTGGCCTACTGCGCCGAGCATCTGCGTGAGCATCGCCGCATCCTCTTCTCCGGTGATGGTTATTCCGAGGCGTGGGAAAAGGAGGCCGAGTCTCGCGGCCTGTGCAACCTCCGCACCGCCGCCGACGCGCTGCCGGCATTTGTCGCCGAGAAGAATCTTGCGCTGTTCCAGGAGCTCGGTGTGCTTTCCGAGGCAGAGGCCGTGTGTCGTTACGAGGTCAAGCTCGAGAAGTACAACAAGCTCATGAACATTGAGGCCACGACGATGATCCGCGAGGCGCGCCGCACGTACCGCCCGGTCATCACCGCCTACGCCACCAAAGTCGCCAAGGGTCTTGAGGCCATCCGAGCCGCCGGTGCCGAGGCGGCGATGCAGTGCGAGCAGAACACGCTCAACAAGCTCTGCAACGGCATCACCGACATCAACGAGGCCATCAAGGCGCTCGACGCGGTGCACGTCAAGGCGGAGTCCATGGTAGATGGCCAGGAGCAGGCGAATTGCTATGCGCACGAGGTTGCACCCGCTATGGCCGACCTGCGCGCGGCAGTCGATGCCATGGAGGAGATTGTGGCCGCAGATTACTGGCCGGTCCCGACCTACGACGACGTGCTGTTCTACGTGTAAGCGCGTTGCCTCAAGGCGATGGGGCATTGAGAGCGAAACGAGTGCGGGCGGGCGCTTTAACTCATCCGCCCGCACTCGATTGTGGGGGTTGTGCGGGCATGCGTGCCTTTGCTATACTCAGTCGCGCTGTCCCCATCGTCTAGCGGCCAAGGACGCCACCCTTTCAAGGTGGATATCACGGGTTCGAATCCCGTTGGGGGCACCATTTTGCTCTGCTTGGACCCACACGGCTTCGCGTCGTGCGGGTCTTTTTGTCACAAGGCGCGCGCCGTGGAATGCGCGCCCACGGGAGAACGGGGTCCTCGATGGATGCGAAGCAGGTGGCGCGAGCCGGGGTGATGGTGGCGTTGCTCGCCGTCTCCGCCCAGGTCATGGTGCCCATCGGACCTGTGCCGTTCACCCTGCAGACGTTCGTCCTCGCCATGCTCGTCGCGGTGCTCGATCGCGGCACAGCGATGTTCGCCGTTATCGCGTACATCTTGCTGGGGGCGCTGGGCCTTCCGGTGTTTTCCGGGTTCATGGGCGGCATCGGAGCACTTGTGGGCCCCACGGGTGGCTTTTTGTGGGGGTTCGTGTTGGGCACGGCGCTCGCGTGCGGCGTTGGCCGTGCGCTGTCCAAGCGCGCGGGTGCGTACCCCCGTGCCCTCGCATCCGCTGCGGTTCTGCTGCTCGTTTCGTATACGTGCGGCACGGCGCAGCTCATGGTGCTCATGTCGCTTGACCTGCTGGACGCACTTGCCATCGCCGTGCTGCCGTTCGTCATTCCCGACGTCGTAAAAATAGCGCTGGGGTCGCGCGTGGGGATAACGGTGAGCAGGCGCCTCTCGCGGGGTGCCCAGCGCTAAACGGATGCGCCGCCGAGCTGGTTGGGCTCGGCGGCGCATCCGTTCGGTACCATGTGCTTTATTGCGCTACCCGAGGAGCTTTATGGCGGCCTCGTTCGCGGCGTGTTCGTAAGCGTCGTCGAGTGCCGCGAGTGGCACAAGGGCCGCCGCCTTCGCATCGCCTGCGTGGGCGCGCCGCTCGAGGGCGCGTGCAAGCAGCCAGTCCGCAAGGTCGGGGTTCTTGGAGAGCGCGGGTCCGTGCAGGTACGTGCCGATCAGGTTGCGGTGCACGCAGCCCTCAAATCCGTCATCGCCGTTGTTGCCCGTGCCCGCCACCACGGCAGCTCCCAGGGGCGTCTCGTCGGCATCGAGCTTGGTGCGCCCGCCATGGTTCTCAAAGCCCACGAGTTTGTGGGGGAACAGGTCGCTGGCGACCGCCACGTTGCCGGTGAGGCGGCCTTCGCCGCGCACGGTTTCCGCACCGATGACCCCTAGGCCCTCGACGCGCGTGTCGTCCATGTAGTAGGAGCGCCCGAGCAGCTGATAGCTTCCGCAAATGGCGAGCATGACGCCGTCTTGCTCGATGTAGGACGCGAGCTTGTCGCGCTGCGAGCGCAGCTCGTTGACGACGGCGAGTTGGTCGCGGTCGGCGCCGCCGCCGATGAGGACCACGTCGGCGGTCGAGAGGTCGAGTTCGTCCCCCATGCGCACGTCATCGACCCGCACGGGGATGCCGCGCCATGCGCAGCGCCGTGCGAGCACGATCGCGTTGCCCCCGTCGCCGTACAGGTTGAGCGCATCGGGGTAGAGGTGCACGATGCGCAAGGGGCGGTCCAAGGCAGCCGGTGCGGAGGCGCCGGCCTCGGGCGTGCCCGCCGCGTCCGCCGCGCTCGACGGCGCCGCCTCATCCGCCGAGTTGACCATCGACGTAGGCACATGCTCCGCCGTGCCGTCGACGGCGGTCGAGGCATCGTTGACGGCCGTGGTGTCCCCGTTCGCCGCCGCGCCGTCCTTGGCCATCCGCTCGAGTTCCTTCACAACCGGGGGGAACGCGGTGTAGTTCGCAACCACATGGAGGGTCTCGTCTGCGGGCTCCCCTGCAACCGAGGTGAGCGCCTCGCCCACCTGCCCGACGATGCGCGCGTCGATGCCCGCGTACTTGAGGCGGACCTGCAGGTCGTGTGCACGCGTCCCGCCCACAAACGCCCGGATGCCCGGGGTGGCGCTCAGGCGCTCGAAGTCGACGTCCCAGATCCAGGACACATCGCGCCCGTCCGCCTCGGCATCGTTGAGGAAAAACGCCATGAGGCGTCCTTGCGCCGTCTTGATCTGCTGAATCTGGCGGTCAAAGCCCACCGGATTCTTGGCCAGGTCCGTGGCGACTTCGCGACCGCCCACGTGCCAGTGCGTCATGCGCCCGCCGGTGGGCACATAGGTGTCCAGGACGTTCTGGAAACGCGAGGGCGCATCGTCCAGCGCTCCCAGGGCGCTGGCGGCGGTCCATGCCGCGGTGATGTTGTAGACCATGTACAGGCCGTTGTACTTGGTGGAGAGGCGTGCGGCATCGTGCGCCCCTTCCCGGGACATGCTCACGTCGAAGGTGTAGCCGGTGCGCGAGAGCCGCACGTCGCTCGCAAAACTCGCAAGGCGAGGGCGCTCCCAGCCGCAGGAGGGGCAGTGGTAGGCGCCCAGCTGCCCGTACTGGATGTAGTCGTACTCGAGCGCGCCGTTGCACTGTCCGCAAAACCGCGATTCGGCGATGTGCGAGGTCTCGGTGCCCACCGCCCCATCGATGCCAAAGGGCAGCTGGGGGTTGGGCACGCGCGCGGCGATCGACGCGCACAGCGGGTCGTCGGCGTTGAAGATCAACGTGGTGGTGGGGGAGGAGGCAAGCGCCTGCGCGATGACGTCTTGCGTGTGGTCGATCTCGCCATACCGGTCGAGCTGGTCGCGGAACAGGTTGAGCAAGACGAAGTAGGTGGGCTTGAGGCGCGGCAGGATGCGCACGGTGTAGAGCTCGTCGCACTCGAATACGCCCACGCGGCGCGTGCCCGCGGTGCGGCGGCGATCGGAGTTGGCTTCGAGCAGGGCTCCGGTAATGCCCGTCTCCATATTGTTGCCGGCTCGGTTGCACACGCAGCTCGCGCCGCTCGCCGCCACGGCGTCGGCGATGAGGTTCGTCGTGGTGGTCTTGCCGTTGGTACCGGTGATGACCACGCTCGCGTCGAGCAGGCAGGCAAGATGGGTGACGAGCTCGGGATCGATGGCGAGGCCGAGCTTGCCGGGCAGGGCGCCCCCGCTGCGGTGTAGGACGGAGCGCAGGCCCCAGCGGGCGGCACCCGCCGTTGCGGTCGCGATGGTCGACTTGATGCTCATGAGAGCTCCAATCGGTGGAGATGATTCGATGCGGGTCTGCCGCCCCGCCGCCGGCCCGTGCTTTCCATAGCGAAGGTTGGCCGATGGGCGGCAAGGCCTAGGGCTGCTGGCTTGCGGCTGCGTAGCGCGCGCGGCTGCGTTCCTCGGGCGTCATGCGGCTGCGCGGCGAGTAGATGACGCGCGTGCGGCAGTACTCGACGCACAGGTCGCAGCCGGCGCACGCCTCGGCGTCGATGCGAAAGACGGGCGGCTTGAACGAGATGGCGGGGCAGCCGGTGATTTGCTGGCAGCGATGGCAGCTCATGCAAACGTACTCGTCGATCTCGGCGGGCTCCGCCTCGTATTCGCCATGCTGGAGTCGGGCGCACGGGGAGGCAAAGACCACGGCATGCGCGCCGGGGCGAGCGAGGGCGCCGCCGAGGACGTCCATAGCGCGCTGGCTGTCAAAGGGATCGACCACCACGGCGTCGTCGCAGCCGAGGCCGAGCGCGCGGGCGCCCAGGTCCTCCACCGCCTCGCGCGTGAGGAACGCGCGGCTGGACGCCAGCACGGCGAGGATCACGACGCACCCTTCCGCCTTGATGTCTCCCAGCTCGGACGCAGCGTCCTTGCCGGCGAGAACGGTGTCGGGGATAAAGTGGACGCAGGCCTCGGATGCCGGGGCCTGGGCGGTGCCGCCCAGGGGGACGGGGGTCTTGTAGCGGTCGAGCAGCGCGGACTGCCCGCCCACGCACGCACAGGCGGCGGGGTGCATGGGCCCTACGGCTGCGCACCCGGCGTCTCCGCAGATCACGCGCCCGCGCCCGCGCCCGAGCGCCTCCTTGCAGATGACATATGCCGCGCGATGGGGGCAGCCCGGGCATGCCACGCCGCGCTCGATGGGTCTGGAGCTCGCCATGCCTTACGCCTCCTCGCCCGTGTAGGGCTCACGGCTCACGAGCTCGAGGTCGAACGTGAGCGTGTGGCCCGCCATGGGATGGTTGAAGTCGAAAAGGGTCTCCCCGTCGTCCTCAACGCGGATGACGCGGGTGAGTTGCTGATAGCCCTCGTCATTCATGAGGTAGATGAGCTGCCCGGGCACGAGGTCCTCATAATGGGGGATGTCGATGGTGGGCATGACGTACAGCAGGTGCGGGTCGTGCTCGCCATATGCGTCCTTGGGCGCTAAACGCACGGTCTTTTTCTCGCCGGGTTCCATGGAGAGCACGGCGACCTCAAAGCCCGGGACGACCTCGTGGTTGCCCTCGATGTAGGTGAGGGGTGCGCGACCCTGGGTGGTGTCAAAGACCTCGCCGTCTTCGAAGGATCCGGTGTAATGCACGGTGACGCGGTGTTTGAGCGAAAAATCCGGCACGGCCCCGCCTTTCAAAGTCGATGAAAAACCAGACAAGCGTACCACGTATGGGCTGTTCACCCCGGCGCAGCTCGCGAGGGGACGCAACTGTTACATGGCCATGCGATGCGCGCCGGCACGTGCGTGCGAGCGACCGGGGCATGTGGGCGACCGGGCGAGCGCGGCCGTTGCGTGCGCACGATTGGGACGCGAACGCGGGCAGGGCACGCGAACGACAGCCGCGTGTGGGCGACGGGGCGCGCGAACGACAGGCCCGTGCGCGGGTAAGGCGCGCCGGGGCAGGGGCTTAGAACCCGTAGCGGGCGGCGAATTCCTCGGCCTGCTCCCGCACGCCCTCGACGCCCTCGGCCCAGGTGGTGAAATCGGGGGTGTCGGCAATGATGCCATCGGCCTCCCATACCGCCTGGTGGGACAGATCCCAGGCCTCGCACGCGGCGGGGCGCACGGGCAGATACGGATCGTGATAGGTGGGATTGATCAAAAAGAACGCGCCGCCCTCGCAGCGGTTCGCAAAGTCGCGCAGGGCACGACGGGCGCTGCGCCGCTGCCCGAGTTTGTACAGGAGGATGGTGCGCCCCAGCAGGAACCACGGCAGGTCCTCCACCGCCGCGCCCGCCTCGCGCGCCGCGGCGAAGAAGCCCTCCTCGTCCTCCAAACGGGCGAGGGCGAGCAGGAGCGTGCCTACGGCGATGGTGGGGTATCCCTTGGCGCGCATGACCGTGCGCGCATATGACGCCGCCGCCCGATAGCGGGCCGTGAAGATGCAGCCCTGCGAGAGCGCCTCGACGGTGTGGAGCCATCCGATGACTTCAGGGTCGCACGCCGTGAGCTCCCGTACGTCCGTTCCCCTCGCACGCGCCTCCTCATCCCACAGGCCCTCTGCCTCAGGGTTGAAGCCTGGGCGCGTGGCGATGAGCCGTTCGCGCGTCTCGCGCTCAAGCTGGAGCATGTCGCCCATGCACGCGTCGAGGGGGATCTCGGCGAGCTGGATGGAGACGAGCCGCGCGTCCACGGCGTGCGGGTCGGCCTGCACGATCGCGGCGAGCTGCGAGCGCGTTCGCTCGAACAGCGCCCCACGGTCGCGCTCGAAGTCGCTGTCGGGGAGGTCCTCCATGCGGCGGAGGCCGTCCATGAGCTCGTCGTGCGCGCACATGTAGGCAACGGCGGCCTGCGCCTGCGCATCGGGGGCAAAGCGCTCGGGGTCGCGCGCGATCTGGTCGCGGACGAGCTCGCGCGCTGCGTCTGTGAGCTCGGGATGGACGAGCTCGTAGCGGTGCTCAAGATAGGCGGGGACGTATGCGCTGGGATCCATCAGGCCTCACCTCCGTGGGCGTTGCCGTGCGCCTCGGGCCGCATGTGCGCGTCCTGCGCGCCGAGGGCCTGCTGCACCAGCTCATGCTCGGTGATCCAAAGGGCAAAGCTGGCGGAATCGGGGGTGCCCATGCCCTCCTGCAACAGCGGCGTGGCCTCGGAGAGGGCGATGACGAGCTCGTCCTCGCTTCCGGGCTGCACGTTCACGCGCGCGAACGCGCCGTCGGGGAATTCCGTTTGGAAATACAGGGGCATCGCGGCGTGCGGATATACGCGCATGAGCGTGCGAAGCGCCGTCGTGGCGCCTGCGAAATCGAAGGCGCGGTAGGCGAGACTCATCTGCGCGATGAGGCTCCAGGCGTCGGGTTTGTGCCCGCCGGTGTGCCCGCGTCGGGAAGGGCCCTGGCCGGTGATTTGGTAGGCGGCGGCATGGCGGGTGCGATAGCGCTGCAGCTCCTCGGGGGCAACCTCGAGCTTAGCCATGGCGAGCATGCCCGTGTGACGGACGCCCGCCAGGTCGGTCGGACTCACGGCGAGCCCCTCCTCGGCGTACGAGAGGGCTTTTCGATACTGGCCGGCTATGAGAAAGCGCGAAGCCAGGGCGGCGATCCAGCGTTGGTGGGGACGCTGGCCCAGGTCCCGTGCGAATTCCGCCTCATAGGGGTTCGACGCCTGCTCGATCAGGCCCGCCGCATCGGACGCGACGTCCTGCTTATGGTCGAGCAGGTAGGCGATGAGCTCGTCGTCGCAGCTCGATTGAAGCGTGGCGAGCATGCGCTGGGCGTCCCAGTTGCGCGGGTCGAGCTCGACTGCCTCGCGCAGGTAGGCCTCGGCGGCATTGGCCTGCTCCTCCGCCTCCGCCTCGGTCGCGGCGAAGGGAGCGCGATAGTCGATGAGCTCGGTCGCCTTGGCAACAAGGTGGAAGGAGCGCTCGCGATCGGTGTGGATGAGCGGCGACGGGTCCTTTTGGAACACATCGGTGGCCCGCTCGATGTAGAGGGGGTCTTGAAGAAGCTGGACACCATCGCGTTCCATGTTGGCGAGGATGAGGCGAAGGCAGTCCTCCTGGACGGGGTCGAATGCCACAGGTCTCTCCTTCCCGGCTGATGGGCAAGGGGCGCAAATCGCCCCGTATACGATAACGATTCAGTGTAGCCGTTTTGCCGCCCGCTCCCGCATGCGCTCAGGGCGACTGATGCATTCTGGGTGCATTTTACACATGCCCCGCGCGCAGAGAGGGCAGGGCTCTTGTGTGCGCGGGGCGTCTCAAGGCGGGGGGCGAAACGGCCATCCAGGGCGGTCGGTGACCATCGATACGGTCCAATCGTAATGCCTTGAAAGCGAAAGAGCCGCCCTCATGGACGGCTCAAACTGTAATGGGCGTCTATCGGCGCGGCGCGCGCTCAAGGCACGTCAGTGCAGCTCTGTCGCATCGGACTCGCGCTCGACGATTTCCACGACGAGCCCATGGGGGAGGCAGACGATCTGCTCGCCGATGCGCTCGATGGGGTCGTGCTCGACGCAGACCTGGTTGCCGCAGTTCGACCGCTCGACCTCAACGGTTCCGCCTGAGATGCGCACGGTGTTGCTGCCCCGTTGGGCGTCGTCTCCCGAGCCCGTGCCGGGCGTCTCGACCGTGTAGCTCGCATCCGCGTCGAGCAGGTCTGCCCGGTAGAACCCGTCTTTGGTCTGGGTCACCACGACGGCGCCGTTCGCCGAAAAATCGCCCTCATTCACGGAGTTGGCGAGCCACCAGATTCCACCGGCGACCGCCGCCAGCAAAAGGCCAGCAAAAAGCAGGATGTCTCCCGTTTTGAGGCGTGTCTTCATGCACGGATCCTTTCGCGACCTGCCCTTTTGCCTGCAGAGTATGCAAGAAGCCTAGCAGATTTCGAGCGATGGGGTCAGGCCGTGAGCGATATGATATATGCGTTTGTGGTTGAACGATTTACCACCCGCCGCGCCACGTTCGTGCGCTTGGAAGGTCTTGCTTACCAGGGGACGCTGCTTCCCTGGGGGCGCTGCTTTTCGTTGTGCCCGTTCTGTCCCGTTGCACCCGCTCTGGCATTGGGGGGCGTCTGCGGGGCGGTCTCGAATTCTGCGGGGGCGGTCTCAAATCGTTCGGCTTGCGGACGTGGTCCTTGCGGAGCCAACGGGGCTTCGCGCACAACGCGGGTGATCCCGCGAATTTGGGAGGTATGAAATGGGACGTTTCACCAATCCTCGCGACCTGTACTTCGGTGAGGGCGCTCGTCATGAGGTCAAGAACCTCAAGGGCTCCCGTGCCATGATCGTCACCGGCGGCGGCTCCATGCGTCGCGGCGGCTTCTTGCAGGACGTCGAGGCCGACCTCAAGGAGGCCGGTTTCGAGGTCGAGATCTTCGAGGGCGTCGAGTCCGACCCGTCCGTCGAGACGGTCATGAAGGGCGCCAAGGCCATGGAGGCCTTCCAGCCCGACTGGATCATCGGCATCGGCGGCGGTTCCCCGATCGACGCGGCCAAGGCCATGTGGCTGTTCTACGAGTACCCGGAGGAGACCTTCGAGCAGGCCGTCGTACCGTTCTCCTTCCCGGAGCTCCGCACCAAGGCCAAGTTCTGCGCCATCGCCTCCACCTCCGGCACCGCCACCGAGGTCACCGCGTTCTCCGTCATCACCGACTACGAGAAGGGCATCAAGTACCCGCTGGCCGACTTCAACATCACCCCTGACGTCGCCATCGTCGACCCCGAGCTCACCTACACCATGCCCGCCAAGCTCTGCGCCCACACCGGCATGGACGCGCTGACCCACGCCATCGAGGCGTACGTGTCCACCGCGGGCTCCATGTACACCGACGGCAACGCCCTGCACGCCATCCGCGAGATCGTCGAGTGGCTGCCCAAGTCCTACCAGGGCGACCATGAGGCCCGTCAGCACATGCACGACGCCCAGTGCATCGCCGGCATCGCCTTCTCGAGCGGCCTGCTCGGCATCGTGCACTCCATGGCGCACAAGACCGGCGCCGCCTTCACGGGCGACCACATCATCCACGGCTGCGCCAACGCCATGTACCTGGGCAAGGTCATCCAGTTCAACGCCCGTGACGAGCGCGCTAAGAGCCGTTACGCCTTTATCGCCAAGGACGTCCTGCACCTCGCCGGCGAGACCGAGGACGAGCTGGTCGAGGCCCTCGTCCAGAAGATCCGCGACCTCAACGACGCCCTCGACATCCCGCAGGGCATCAAGAACTACGGCAAGGGCGGCGTGAAGGCCGACGAGTCCATCATCGACTACGAGGAGTTCGAGGCCAAGAAGGCCGACGTCGCCGCCAACGCGATCCTCGACGCCTGCACCGGCTCCAACCCGCGCATCCCGACGCAGGAGGAGATGGAGCAGCTGCTCGAGTGCGTCTACACCGACACCCCGGTGACGTTCTAATCGGATGTTACGGTAGCGTCCCGGCTGGATATCTCGGCGACGTTCTGGTCAGATGTCTCGGCGACGTTTTGGCCGGACATCTCGATGATGCCCTAGTCAGACATTGCGGTGACGCCCTGGCTGGATATCTCGGTGACGATCTGGTCAGACATTACGGTGATGTCCTGCCGGATATTGCGGTAACGCTTTGGCTTGGTATCTTGGTGACGTTCTAGTCGGATATTACGGTGACGCCCTGGTCGGATGTCTCGATGGCGTTCTGGCAGACGTGTTTAATCGTTTTGGATGGCTTTTGGCCTTCCGCTTGGATAGTTTTTAACCTTCCAAGTGGATGGCCTTTAGCCTCCCACTTGGATAGCATCTAGCCTTCCGGAAAGAATGCGGGGCCGGACACGTGTGGTGCCCGGTCCCGTATCTTTTAACGTGCCCGAAGGTGGGGCGGTGGGTGTCCGAGGACGGGGTGGTAAGCGACCGAGGATGAGGCGGTGCTTTTAAGCTTTGAGAGCGCCGGCGCCAAGCGTCCTGCCTGAGCTGAGCCCCCAGAGCAGGGTGCCTGGAGCTGGGCGTCTAGAGCGCCAATTGCCAACATGTGTCGCTTCGGGTTCAACTCGCTCGAGGCGGCCTGTTTATCTTTTGGCGCCCATTGCCGCTTCTCTGGTGCTGGAAAGCCCTCTCATGTTGCTGAAAGATCCTTTCATGGGGGCTAAGCACCGCCCAGTGTGATGAACTCGTCAAGTCGAGGCGTGCGTCGGACAATCTGGTTCGGGCGACTCGCGGAACACCGGTTGGGCAATCCCGACGAGCACCGGCTGGGCGAGGGCTCTGGGCATCGCTTTGAGCACCGGATAGCATGAAAGCGAACGGTCGACGCAGTGCGTTCCGGGCGATGTGCGTAAGCAGCCGTTTGAAACGAGCCGCTTCGTTTCAAACGGCTGCTTACGCACAGAAATGGCCATGGTAATGTGCTTTACCAATGGTTTGAAAAGATATCGATGGTTTCAAACGGCCGTTTGCGCACAAACGGCAACCTTGCGTGCCGGCTGCGGCCCAATGCACCGACGGGCTACCCCGCGTGCCTCTGGCAACCCAGCATTCTGGCGGCAGCCCTGCATTCTGGCGGCAGCCCCTCGTTCCGGCGGCAGCCCCTCATTCCAATGGAAGCTCCTCGTTCCGGCGGGCGACCCCGCATGCCGACGGGCGACCCCATTGCAACATCTTTAAGAAATAGCTCCTAATACCGACGCTCTTGTAGATGGTAGCCTCGGGATCTTCATGTTCGCGCATAGTAATTTCAAACGCTGCATGGTGATTTCGGGCGTCATTATCCTTGCGCACGCAGCTTTATCGCGCATGGGCCTTCTTGCGCATCGGTCTCCTCGTGCGCAACAGCCTTGGCAAATGCCGACATCTTTGTGTGACGGCCTCAAAAGGCGGTGTTCTCACGAATTGCCAGCCGCCCGTCCATTCGGCGCCTCACCCACCCCCTCACCCGCCAATCCGGCCGCTCGTCGGTCCGGTCGGCACGCCTGCTCGCCAGTCCGGCCGTCCGTTAGCCATCAGTCCGGCCGCTCGTCAGTCACCAAGTCCGGCCGCTTGCCTGCTCGCCGGTCCGTCAGTCCAGCCGTTCGCCAGTCCGGCTGCCCGCTAGCCCGCAAGATCGACCGCTCGCTAGCCCGCCAGCCCGACCGGCACGCGTGCTCGCAAGTCTTGCCGCCCTTCGGTCCGACCACCCACCAACCTGTCCGACCCGCCGTCCGTCCGTCGGTCCTGCCGTCCGTCGGTCCTCCCATCCAATCGCCCACCAACCCGGTATCTCGCCCACTTGGCCGCCAACCTGCCCGCCCATCCGCTCATCTAAGCGGGTGCGCAACTTCGATCGATGGGCTATCGGCGACGGACGCAGGGCTTCGCCGTTCGCATCTCTCCGACCGTCTGGCCGACGTCGCGCGCCGGCTGCGATGGGCGCAGGGCTTCACCGTGCCCACGTTCCCTTAAGTTTCGCTCCTCATGCGAATCCCGGCCGTTGGCGAGCGTAAACGCACCGTCCGCCGATATGCATGTCGTGCTGCACTGCCGCCGAGCTGGGGTGTCAGACTGCTCCAGAAATAGTGTAAGACGATGCCGTTTCCCAACCGTCTACCGTAATGAGAAGAGATGTTCGAAAGGCGGTATTGCATCGAGGGGGCGTTGCATGGGGGAAGCACGGCGGAAGATGCTGGACAAGCTCGCCAAACTTGAGGGGGAGGGTTTATGGCTGGTGGCAGAGAGCCATGCCGAGGGGGAGCTGCTGCGGAGATTGCGCACCCAGGGCGAAGTGGTCAGCCCGTGTCGCGGCGTGTATGCGCGCGCGGAGTCGTATCGGGCCGCCACGTGTCGTATACGTACCTACCGGCTGATTAGAGCGCTTGGGAGGGCTCATCCTACCTGGGTGTTCTGTTGCTATTCAGCGGCGGTTATGCACGGGCTTCAAGTGCCCTATGCGCTGCTTGACAAGGTTCACGTCATCTCAACGGGCAACGACGGGGCGGACGGCCGCATTGCGCGTCACGACATGCACGCGGAGGGCGGCGAGGTTACATCGATCTTTGGAGTCCGCGTGACCTCGCTTCGAAAGACGCTCATCGACTGCCTATGCGCGTCCACGTTTTCCCAGGGGTTGCCAATTGCGGATTCGGCTCTGCATTGGGGTTTGGTGGGTAAGGAAGAGATGATCGGCTGGCTGCACGAGGACGGACGGCGGAGGCGCGGCGTGCGTCAGGCGAGGGAAACGGCGGCGTGGGCGGATGGGCGAAGCGAGAACGGCGGCGAGTCGGTCGCGCGTGCCACGATGATCGAACTCGGATTTGAAGTGCCCGAGCTGCAGGTTGAACTTTTCGATCCTATGGAGCCGAACAATCCGAAGCGCGGGGATTTTGGCTGGCGGCTCAATGACGGTCGCTGGATTATCGGCGAGCTTGATGGCCTTGAGAAGTATCGCGGGCGGGGCGGGGCTGCGGGCACTGTCGAGGCGGCGATACGGGCGATGGCCAGGGAGCGCAGGCGCGAAGCGCATATCAACCTTACCAATGCGACGGTGGTCCGCTTTTCCATGGACGAGGTGCGCGACACCTCCTATTTCGAACGGTTGCTCGCGAGCGCGGGCGTGCCCCGTCGGCTCGAGCCATCAGTCCGCATCGGCACGTAGCGGCGCATTGGCTTGCAGCTCCGCGCTGGCAGCGTCGAGACGCGCCGGCTTATGGAGCTGTGTCGGCTTGCAGTGCGATGTGGGCTAGCGGCGCTGTGCCGGCTTGTAGTGCGATGTGGGCTGGCAGCGCCGTGTCGGCCTGCAGTGTGATGTGGGCCAACGGCGCTGTTTCGGCTCGTAGTTTCGCGCCGGCAGTGCTGTGATGCGCCTGCCTGCAGTGCCGTGTTGGCGCGCCGTCTGCGGAAATGTCACCTTTGGCAGTGCGCCTCAACTTGAGACGGCTGGTTACGCACAAAAGCCACCTTTGGCAGTGCGCCTCAACTTGAGACGGCTGGTTACGCACAAAAAATGGCATGGTAATGTGCTTTACCAATGGTTTGAAACGCGCTGCTTCGTTTCAAACGGCCGTTTGCGCACAAACGGGCAGCAGACGACGCGATGCGTCGGGTCTCAGGCGACCTGACGAGTACCGGCTGACTGGAGCGCCGACCTCCCCCCTCCGGTGCGCCATCCGATCGCCCGACAGTTCGTCTCTTCGGCCACCACGGCCCCACTCGACTCAGCTTTGGTATGTTACGAATGTATAAAATGCATGCAAAACTACTAAAAACAAAATATAACGTGCCAAAATCTCGAAACAATGTAAATAGATTGTTATCGAATGCAGTCTATAGGACGGATGCTGGTTTGTCTGAGCAACGGGCGAAAGGCGAATGCCGGTTTTGCCGGAGCAACGGGCGAAAGGGACCTGCCTGCCGGGGTAAACCTGCTGTTCGCAACGGCAGATCGCGCGATACGTGGGGAAGTGGAGCATATGGCATATCGGGTTGGAGTCGTCGGTGCGGCGGGATACGCGGGGGCGGAGCTGGTCCGCTTGCTGCTTGCGCACCCGGATTTCGAGCTCGCGGCAATCACGTCGAACGCCGATATCAACGTGAGGCTCGCCGACGTGTACCCGGCGTTTGCGGGCGAGACCGACCTTGCCTTCACGGCGCACGACGACCCCGTGCTGGAATCGCTCGATGCGGTCTTCCTGGCGGTTCCCCACACGGCGGCCATGGGCATGGTGCCCGGCCTCCTGTCCCATGGGGTCTCGGTCTTTGACTTGTCGGCGGACTATCGCCTGGACGACCCTGACGTGTACGAGGCGTGGTACGCGACTCCTCACACGTCTCCCGAGCTGCTCAAAACCCGTGCGTTCGGTCTGCCCGAGCTGTACGCCGAAGACCTGGCGTCGGCACGCGCGCAGCACGTCGCGGGGGAGCCAGCGTTGATCGCATGCGCGGGGTGCTATCCCACGGCGACGTCCTTGGCTGCGGCGCCGGCGCTGCGGATGGGATGGTGCCGGGCGCAGTCCCTGATTGTGGTTGACGCCATTTCGGGCGTCACGGGCGCCGGAAAGGGCTGCACGAGCAGGACCCATTTTTGCTCGGCGGATGAAAGCGTCGAGGCGTACGGTGTGTGCAAGCACCGTCATACGCCCGAGATCGAGCAGATCTTGGGCGCACGCGATCGGGTGATCTTTACCCCGCACCTCGCGCCTCTCAAGCGCGGATTGCTCTCCACCGTGACGCTGCAGCTCGATGAGGACGCCCATGCCCTTTCGACCGAGGACGCCGTTTGCGCGTATGAGGAGTTCTACGCCGCATCTCCGCTGGCCAAGGTGTTGCCGGCGGGGGCGATGCCGAGCACGTCGTCGGTCGTCGGCACCTGCTCGTGCCAGATTGGCCTTGCGGTCGACAAGCGCACGGGCGTGTTGGTGGCCACAGCGGCGATCGACAACCTGTGCAAGGGCGCCGCGGGGCAGGCGGTCCAGTGCGCCAACATCGTGTTCGGCCTGGATGAGCGACGAGGCCTCCCGCTCGTCGGCATGCCGGTGTAGGTTGCCCATACGGGATGGCACCGCACGGTGCCGGCATCCCCGGGCGGGCATGCGCCAGGTCGCCGCATGGGGACCGGTTGTTGCATCGGCGATTCGCAAGCAAGATCTCGAGGCGCGACGCGTGTTGTCGCAACGACGCCTCTCAACAATCACAGGGAGCATTTCATGGACACGCAGCAACGTGAAGATATGAAAACGGACGAGCCGTTCCAGATGAGCCCCATCGAGGGCGGCGGCGTCACGAGCGCGGCGGGCTTTACGGCTGCCGGCGTGCACGCGGGGTTTCGCAAGAACCCTGAGCGCGCCGACCTCGCGCTCATTGCGGCCGAGCGCCCGGTGGCTGCGGCGGGCACGTTTACCACCAACCGGTTTTGCGCGGCGCCCGTGCAGGTGAGCCGCGAGCACCTGGGCGGCGCGGGCAAGGGGTACGGGCTCATGCGCGCCGTCGTGGTCAATTCCGGTAACGCCAACGCGGCGACGGGCGCGCCGGGTCTCGCGGTCGCGCATAAGACGTGCGAGGTCGTTGCCCGTGAGCTGGGGTGCGCCCCGGAGGAGGTCCTCGTCGCGTCGACGGGCGTGATCGGCGTCCCGCTCGCCATCGCGCCGTTTGAGCAGGGCGTGCCGCAGGCGGTGGCGTCCCTGTCACGCGAGGGGGCGCACGCGGCGGCCCGCGCGATCATGACCACGGACACGCGCGCGAAGGAATGCGCCGTTGCGTACGCGAGCGAGGCGCCGGGATATGAGGGCGCGCGGTTCACCGTGGGCGGCATGTGCAAGGGCTCGGGCATGATAATGCCCAACATGGCGACGATGATCGCCGTCATCACCACCGATGCCCCCGTGGCACCGCGCGCCCTGCACGCCGCCCTCGCATCGGCCGTACGCATGACGTTCAACAAGGTGACCGTCGACTCGGACAGCTCGACCAACGACACCTGCGTCATGCTCGCCTCTGGGGCGGCCGCTCCCGCCGCGACGCCCATCGAGGAGGGGACGCCCGCGTTCGCGGAGCTCTGCCGCGCCGTCCGCGCCGTATGCGAAACGCTCGCCCGCGCGATCGCCGCAGATGGCGAGGGTGCGTCCAAGCTCGTCACCGTCACTGTGCGCGGGACCGCGACGGATGCGGACGCGGACACCGCCGCTCGATCCGTGGCGAATTCTCCTCTGGTCAAAACGGCCATCGCGGGGCGTGACTGCAACTGGGGCCGCATCGCGGCGGCGCTGGGCAAATGCGGCGTGCCGTTTGAGCAGGAGCGCGTCGATATCGACATCATGGGCATGCCGGTGTGCCGCGCGGGCCTGACGGTGCCGTTTGACGAGGACGAGGCGCTGCGCCGCTTTGAGGCGCCCGAGATCGTCATCGAGGCCGACCTGGGCGCAGGTACGTGCTCAACCACGGTGTGGACCTGCGACCTCACGCACGAGTACGTGTCCATCAACGCCGATTATCGTTCCTAGGAGCCGGTCATGAAGTACGCACGCGATAGCAAGCCCTCCCTCTCCCATGAGGAGACCGCGCAGCTGCTGTTCGAGGCGCTGCCGTGGATCAAGAACCTGACGGGCAAGACCGTCGTCATCAAGTACGGCGGCGCGGCGATGGTCGACGAGCGCCTGCGCGCCGACGTCATGGGCGACATCGTCCTGCTCAAGATCATGGGTATGAAGCCGGTCATCGTCCACGGGGGTGGCAAGGACATCAACGCCGCCCTCAAGCGCAACGACATCCCCGTGGAGTTCCGCGACGGGCAGCGCGTCACCAGCGATGACGCCATGGAACTGGTGCGCGAGGTGCTGGTGGGCAAGGTGAACGGGCAGCTCGTGGCGGCGGTCAACCGCCATGGCGACCTCGCCGTGGGCGTGTCCGGCGCGGATGCGGGCACCATCGTGGCCGAGCAGCTCGCGCCCGAGCTCGGCCGCGTGGGCCGCATCACGCGCATCAACGGGGATTACCTCAACAGCCTGGTCGAGAACGACTACATTCCCGTGGTCGCCACGGTGGGCGTGGGCGAGGACGGCGGCTTCTTCAACATCAACGCCGATGTCGCGGCGGGGCACATCGCTGCCGCGCTCGGCGCCCATAAGGTGATCTTCCTCACCGACGTCGACGGCCTCTACGAGGATTTCTCCGACAAGGACTCCCTCATCTCGAACCTCACGATGGAAGAGGCCCGTTCGATGGTGGACGCCGGGGTGATCGATTCCGGCATGATCCCCAAGCTGGAGAGCTGCATCACCGCGCTCGAGGGCGGAGTGTTCCGCGCGCACATCATCAACGGCACGACCCCGCATTCGCTGCTGCTCGAGCTGCTCACCGACGCGGGCGTGGGCACGGTGATCCACTCATCGCACGTCGCCTACGAGCACGACCGTCATCCCGTGCCCGCCATGGCGCCTCACGCGCTCGGGGCGTTCGCGGCGCGCCTGAGCGAGAACAACTAGCCGCTCCGTCCGTTCGCCCTGCCCCCACCCTCATGGAAAGGATCCATCATGTCGCTTGCCACCCAAAAGACGCTCGAGTCCTCCTATGTCATGCGCACCTTCGGCCGCTCGGAGGTTGAGTTCGTTGGCGGGCGCGGCATGACGCTCGTGGACGCCGAGGGGCGCGAGTATCTCGACTTTTTGGCGGGCATCGGCGTGTGCTGCCTGGGTCACGGGCACCCGGCGGTGACGGGTGCGGTGCGCGAGCAGGCCGAGCGCCTCATGCACGTGTCGAACTATTTCTACATCGAGCACCGCGGCGAGGTTGCCGCCCTCATCTCAAAGCTCGCCAACGACGACATGGCGGGCGCGCGCCTGCTCGCCCAGGCCATGGTGGACGGCGATGAGGAGGGGGTGCTCCAGGCGGCGGCCCTCGCCCCGGGCGAGCAGGTGTGGGAGACGTTCTTTGCCAACTCGGGCGCCGAGGCCAACGAGGGCTCCATGAAGCTCGCCCGCCTGTACGCCAAGCGCGCGGGCAACGGGGGCAATACGATCGTGTGCCTGCGCGGCGGTTTTCACGGCCGCACGTTGGAGACCATCGCGGCCACCATGCAGGATTGGCTGCAGGAGAGCTTTACGCCGCTGCCGGGCGGTTTTGCGCCCTGCACGCCGAATGACGTCGACGAGCTGCGGTCGATTTTCGGCGCCTTGGGCAGTGAGATTTGCGCCGTCATGCTCGAGCCCATCCAGGGGGAGAGCGGCGTGCATCCGCTGACGGTTGAGTTCATGGAGGCCGCGCGCGACCTGGCGCACGAGCACGGCGCGCTGCTCATTGCCGATGAGGTCCAGACGGGCGTGTTCCGCACGGGCAAGCCGTTCGCGTTCCAAACGTATGGCGTGGAGCCCGACATCATGAGCTTGGCGAAGGGCATTGCGGGCGGCGTGCCGGCGGGCGCCTGCGTGGCCAAGAAGGAGATCGCCGATGTGTTCCGGCCGGGCGACCACGGATCGACGTTCGGCGGTAGCTGCCTGGCGGTCGCGGCGGCTGCCGCGGTCTTGGCGGAGCTGACGCTCGGCGCGTATGACGAGCGCGCGTCCGAGGTGGGCGCGTATGCGGCCGAACGCCTGGGCGAGCTGGATGCGGTGGTCGAGGTGCGCGGACGCGGGCTCATGCTCGGGTGCGACTTGGCGGAGCGTGCAGGCGACGCACACGACGTGGTGGCGGCCATGCTCGCCGTGGGCTTTGTGATCAACGCGACCGGCCCCCACACGCTGCGCTTCCTGCCACCGCTGATTTGCGGCGAGGCGGACATCGACCGCCTTGTGCAGGCCCTCGCTCGCGTTTTGGGGTAGTTGCCGCTATACTGTTCACCCACGGGCGATTGGCGCAACGGTTAGCGCAGGTGCTTTACACGCACAAGGCTGGGGGTTCGAATCCCTCATCGCCCACCATCGAATGTAAACGCGAGGACCATGGTGCCCTCGCGTTTTTGTTTGCCCTGCATGGATTCGAACCCCGTTCGGGGTGCGGAGCTGGGGAAACGGCGTGAGCCGTTTTCCAGCGGAGCCCGCAAGGCGCGAACGCGCCGCGGCGGGGGGAGGGCGGCGCCAGCCGCCCGGCGAATCCCTCATCGCCCGCCCATTGAGCGCAAGTGCGAGGGCCCCGCCGCCCTCGCGTTTTTTGTTTATCATGGTGAGGACGAATCTGCATCGCGAGAAAGGCTGCCATGAGCGAATTCGACCTCTCGAACTATCCCGTCCTGCCGAGCGAGCCCGCGGGCGAGCTGCGCGAGAAGCTCAGCCGCGTGAAATACGTCTTCACCGACCTGGACGCCACCATGTTGGCGCCCGGCTCCTGCGCGCTCGCGGGCAACGACGGCGCCCCGGGCACCACGCTCGTCGAGGCCATCGTGGCCCTCAAGCGCGCCGGCGTCGAGATCATCCCGTGCTCCGGCCGTGCTCGCGTGATGATGCACGAGGATTCGCGCATCCTCGGCTTCAATTCCTATATCGGCGAGATGGGCGGTCTGCTCATGCTCGACCTCAAGGCGAATGAGTGGGAGTACTTCACCGGCGACATGCCCTACGACCCCGCGTGCGGCCTCACCCCGCATCAGGTCATCGAGCAGGCCGGCGTGTGCCAGGGCATCATCGACCGCTGGCCCGGCCGCATCGAGTACCACAACGACATGGCCAACGGCATCAAGTACCGCGAGGTCACCGTAGGCATGCGCGGCGAGGTACCGGACGATGAGGCCCAGGCCATGATCGACAAGGCCGGTCTTGGCCTGGTGTGGGCCAACAACGGCTACCTCACCCATGTATCCAAGCCCACCACGCTCGACTTGGGCGAGGACGGCCCCGGCCGCGCGTTCAACATCATGCCCGCCGGCCTCAACAAGGGCCGCGGCATCGAGCGCTTCTGCGAGCTGCGCGGCATCGACCCCGCCGAGACGCTCGCCATCGGCGACTCCGAGTCCGATTTTCTGGCGGCGCCGTACGTGGGCACGTTCATCTGCGTGGAGAACGCGCTCAAGGATCCCGCCACGCCGGCGCTCATCGCCGAGAACGACAACGTGTACATCACGCGCGGAAAGGTCGTCGAGGGCTGGGTATACATGGCGAACGCCCTGCTCGCGGCAAAGGCGTAAGGGAGGGGAGAGCACGGGATGCTCGATAGCGAACGCCCCATCGGCGTATTCGATTCCGGCCTGGGCGGCCTCACCGTCGCCCGGTGCATCGCCGAATCGCTGCCCCATGAATCGATTTACTACGTGGGCGATACCAAACGGTGCCCATATGGCGTGCGCTCCGAGGAGGAGGTGCGCGCCTTTGTGCTCCAGGCGGGCCATTGGCTGGCCGAGCATGACGTCAAGATCATGGTCATCGCCTGCAACACGGCGACGGCCGCGGGCCTTCGCATCGCGCAGCAGATCCTGCCGGTGCCCGTCATCGGCGTCATCGCCCCTGGTGCCCGCGCGGCGATCAACTCCACGCGCACCCGCAAGGTGGGCGTGCTCGCCACGCCGCTCACGGTGCGCACGGGCGCGTACACCCGCGCCATCCAGGATTTGGATGCGGGTGTGAACGTGTACGGCTGTCCGGCGCCCAGTTTTGTGGAGATCGTCGAGCGCGAGCTCGCCACGGGAGCGCATTTGCAGGAGCGTTGGCTGCAGGACGGGGACATCTTCGACACGCCCGAGAACCGCGCCGAGGTGGAGCGCACCTTGGCGCCTATTGTCGAAGGTGGCGCCCAAGTGGACACGGTGGTGCTCGGCTGCACGCATTTTCCGCTGCTCGCTGGCCCCATCCGTCATGCGCTCGGCCCGGACGTGCGCGTGGTGTCCTCGGCCGAGGAGACAACGCGCGAGCTCGAGGACATCCTGCGCCGGCGCGACCAGCTGGCGGGGATCGGGCATCGACCGACGCACCGTTTTGCCACCACGTCGGACAACATCGCGGAGTTTGCGGCGGCCGGCAGTTTTATCTTTGGCCAGCCGCTCAAGAGCATCGAGCACGTCTCGCTCGACGAGCTTCGCGGGCTCTAGCGTTCGATCGCCGTCCTGGCTCGATACCTCGGCTGGGCTGCCGCGAGCGTTCTGCCAAGCCGGGGGTGCACGGCGGGTGCATGCGTCTCGTGTCTGGACCTCGCATCTAAATCTCGCCTTTGCATCCCGCGCTTTCACGTCACGTTTTTACCCCCCCCGTTTGCATCCCACGCTTGCACGTCACGCTTACATCACGCGCTTGCACGCCACGTTTTCATCTCGCGTCTACATCACGTCATCTCGCGTCTACTTCACGTGTTCGCACGTCACGTTTCCATTTCACGTAGAAAGGACCTTTACCCCATGGATCACATGCTCATCAACCGGTCGTTCGACCGCGCCGCAGATGCGATGCGCCCCGTTAACCTCACCCGCGACGTCATGAAAAACGCACTGGGCTCCTGCCTGGTCGAATTCGGCGACACGAAGGTGCTATGCGCCGCCACGATCGAGGAGGGCGTGCCGGGCTGGCGCAAGGCGAGCCGACAGGGCTGGGTCACGGCGGAGTACGCCATGCTGCCCGCCTCCACCAATCGCCGCACGCGTCGCGAGACGTCCAATCGCAAGGGCCGCTCCATGGAGATCGAGCGCCTGATCGGCCGCAGCCTGCGTACCGTGGTGAACATGAAGGCGCTCGGCGAGCACACGGTCACGGTCGACTGCGACGTCATTCAGGCGGACGGCGGCACCCGTACGGCGAGTATCACCGGCGCGTGGGTGGCGCTGCACGACGCTCTCATGGCGTGGGTCGAGGCAGGCAAGATCTCCCGCCTGCCGCTCACCGGCCAGGTGGCCGCCGTGTCCATGGGTCTGGTCGACGGCTGCGAACTGCTCGACCTCGACTATGCCGAGGACAGCCATGCGGAGGTCGACATGAACCTCGTGGCGACCGACGCCGGCGAGATCATCGAGATCCAGGGTACCGGCGAGCAGACGCCGTTCGACCGCGCCCGCCTGAATCGCCTGCTCGACCTGGGCGAGCTGGGCATCAAGCACCTCATCGACCTGCAAAACGAGGTCACGGCCTTTAGGGACTAGCGTGTCAAAGGGGGCGGCACGCAAAAGGGACGGCCTCCGCACACCTTGCGTGCCCCAAGCTCGGCGCATCGTGCGAGACGTTGGCGCGCCAGACGAAGCGTCGATGCACCGGGCGAAGCATCGATGTGTTAAGCGAGACGTCGATGGACCGGGCAAAGTTCGATGCAGCAAGTGAGACGTCTATGCACCGGGCAAAATTCGGATCACCGAGCGAAACGTCGATGCATCTGGCAAAACTCGATGCACCTAGCGCAACACCGATGCACTTTTCGACCAACTTCCAAGTGAAAAATGGTTGAAAACTGCACCGATTTTTACGGATGTGCATGGAGTATGACCTGACGCGCAGAACGGATGTGCATGGAGTATGACCTGACGCGCAGAACGGATGTGCACGGGGTGCGCCCCAGCGCGCGAAACGGATGAGCACGGGGTATGCTCCAACATGTGGAATCTCATAGATAGAGAAAGGACGGTGCCGAACATGGCGCTGGAAAAAATCGATATCGCGACGCTCGACCCCAAGCGCACCATTGTGGTGGCGACTGGCAACGCGCACAAGCTCACCGAGATTGAGGCTATTCTGAGCGAGGTCCTGCCGGAGGTCCGCTTTGTGGCCTTGGGTCAGCTCGGCGACTTCGAGGACCCCGAGGAGACAGGCACCACGTTCGTGGAGAACGCGATCATCAAGGCCGAGGCTGCGGTTGCGGCCACCGGCCTTGCGGCAATCGCCGACGACTCCGGCCTGGTGGTGGATGCGCTGGCCGGCGAGCCGGGTGTGTACTCGGCGCGTTATGCCGGTGTGCACGGGGACGACGCCGCCAACAACGCCAAGCTCCTCGACAAACTCGGCGACACCCCGGATGCCGAGCGCACCGCGCGCTTCATGAGCGTCGTCGCCCTCATCGATGCAAGCGGCTGCGTGCTCACGGGCACGGGCGCCTGCGAGGGCGCGATCGCCCGCGAGGGCCGCGGCGAGCACGGCTTTGGCTACGACCCGCTGTTCCTTCCCGCCGACACCCCGGGCAAGACCATGGCGGAGCTCACGCCGGAGGAGAAGAACGCCATCAGCCACCGTTTCCACGCGCTGCAGGACCTGTCTGCCCAGCTGGTGCAGGCGGCGCCTGCTGAGGATGCCGAGCGGGCAGGGGAGACTGGCGGCGCGGATTGCCCCTCCGCGGCCGGTGCCGCGGCAGGGGATCGCTAGCATGCGCGCGGTCGTTCAGCGCGTGCGCCACGCGAGCGTGACCATCGAAGGTGAGGTCGTAGGTTCGATCGGCAGGGGCTATCTCGTTCTGCTCGGCGTGGGCCATGCCGACACGCGGGCGGAGGCGGACAAGCTGTGGAACAAGATCTTTGCCCTGCGCATTAACGATGACGAGGACGGCAAGACCAACCTCGCCTTGGCGGATGTTGCGGGCGAGGTTTTGGTGGTCTCCCAGTTCACCCTGTTCGCCAACTGCAAAAAGGGCCGCCGCCCCTCGTTCACCGAGGCCGCTCCGCCCGCGCAGGCAACCGAACTCTACGAGTACTTCGTCGACCTTGCGCGCCGCGACGTCGAGCACGTGGCAACGGGTCGATTTGGCGCGAACATGCAGGTCGAGCTTTTGAACGACGGTCCCTTTACCATCGTGCTCGACACCGACGAACTATAGTCTGGACCTTATCCGAGCCTTCAGGTCGCTCCGGGCGCCGACGGGGCACTTTGTCCGATGCTCGGGCAGTCCTGCTTGCTCGGAGACCCCACCGGGGCCTCCGGCTCGTGCAGAACTCGCTTCGCACAAAACGCCCCGTCGGCACCCGGAGCGACAATCGTATCGATCCTTGCTATACTCCAATGCGTATGTCTATTCTTGGGCGCATTCTGTCAAGCGCCCGTATGTGGAGGCCATCGCATGGAAGAGCTCGAAGTCAATCACGTCGCGGAGATCCAGGAAAAGCTGACCGAGATGGTTGGCGACCGCGTCAAGGTCAAGGCCAACATGGGCCGCACGCGCGTCATCGAGCGCATGGGCGTTATCAAGAACGTCCACCCCGCCGTGTTCATCGTCGAGGTCGACGAGCGCCGCGGTCGCAAGTCCCGCCAGTCCTACCAGTACGTCGACGTGCTCACCGGCACGGTCGAGCTGTTCGACCCCGAGACCGGCGAGCATATCTTCACGCCGTTCGGCACCCAGCTCGAGGAGCACTAAATGACCGCGGTCGGATGGGGCTCAAGCTCCGCTCCCAATCCGGCGTTCGACCCGTATCGCGCCGCGGCCCAGCCCGCCGCGCCCCAGGGGAACTTCATGCTCATCACCGCCCCCGCAAAGATCAACCTGTATCTGGGCGTGCATGAGGGGACCGATGATGAGGGCTACCACCGCGTCGATACCGTGATGACGACGCTCGACATCTCGGACACCATCGCCATTGCGCCCTCCGACCGCCTGATGGTCAAGACGGTGCCCGAGGCGGACTTTCCCCAGGAGAGCAACACAGCGTACAAGGCCGCCGTGGCGATGGGTGAGGCGTTTGGCCGCGAGCCGAGCTTTGCCATCCTCATCGACAAGCACATTCCGGTCCGCGCCGGCTTGGGCGGTCCGTCCACCGACGCCGCGGCGACCATCATGGGCATCTGCCGCTATTGGGGAGTCGACCCGCGCGACGAGCGCATCGATGCCGTCGCGCGCTCCATCGGCGCGGATGTCCCGTTTTTCCTCTACGGTCCTCCCGCCCATCTGGACGGGCGCGGCGATACGATGCGTGAGTTGTTCCGTCCGCTCACGGGTACACCCGTGGCGCTGGTAAAGCCCATGACGGGCGGCGTCTCGACTGTCGAGGCGTACCACCGCTTTGACGAGTCTCCCATCGAGGCGCAGCCTCTCGAGCCCATGCTCGAGGCCATGCGCTCTCATGACGAGCAGGCCATTTTCGATTGCGTGTCGAACAACTTGGCCCCTGTCGCCCGCGAGCTTTGCCCCGAGATCGGCGAGATCGTTGATTGGATGCGCGAGCAGCCCGACGTCCGCGCGGTCGATGTGTGCGGATCGGGGGCGACGGTCTTCGCCGTGTGTGCGACGCAAATGGCGGCCGAAAAGATCGGCATCGCCGCGATGAAGGAGCATGGTTGGTGGGCGCAAGCTGCGAGGATGGAAAAATCTGGACCAATTATCGCTGTGGGGTAGATTTTCGTTCGCGGCTTTGATACTATAGCCAAGCTAACGGGTTGTGGCTCAGCTTGGTAGAGCACCGCGTTCGGGACGCGGGGGTCGCTGGTTCAAATCCAGTCAACCCGACCATTGCATTGCAAAGGGTCGCCTCATGGCGGCCCTTTTTGTATAACGGGCCCTGCCATAAAGGGCTTCTGTCACGAACGGTCCGTGCGCATCGTGCCGGCTCTGCACGTTTTGGACTTGGCCCGCCGTTTACCGACTGTTTACCGTTTGCGGTGCGCTCCCGTGTAGAATAGACAAATGTTGTGCAGTGTCGCGGTGGCGGGTTATACTCATTCGAGTTGTAACGCGCACGGCGAACATCGTGCCGTACACGCCAAACGGATCGTATCTGGAGGAAATGTATGTTCCCTAAAGGCTTTGAGTGGGTTGTCATCCTTATCGTCGCCCTGCTGATTTTTGGCCCCAAGAACCTGCCAAAGCTCGGCAAGTCTCTGGGCAAGACGGTCAAGAACATCCGTGAGGGCATGTCCGGTGACGAGGCTCCTGCCGATGACGCCGAGGTTGTCGAGGAGGACGACGAGGTCGCTCAGCTCGAGGCTCAGCTCGCCGAGGCCAAGGCCAAGAAGGAAGCCGCCGCTAAGGACGCCGAGTAACCCGCTCGCATAAGGGTTGATCGCGGCCGGTTGACCCGTATTGGGTTTGCCGGTCGCTTTGCTGTTATTCTGCACAAGACGTACAAGAGGAGTTCGACGCATGGATGCAAGCCAGATCGTACTGACTGCCGAGGGTCGCAAGAAGCTCGAGGAGGAACTCGCCTATCTCGAGGGTGAGAAGGCCAAGGAGATCGTCGAGCACATCAAGGAAGCCCGCGCGTTCGGCGACCTTTCCGAGAACGCCGAGTACGACGCCGCCAAGGAAGATCAGGCCCGCAACGCCGCCCGCATCGCCGAGATCCGCGCCACGCTGGCCAACGCCCAGGATGCCGTCGCCGGCTCCAACATGATCGTCTCCATCGGCAGCAACGTCACGCTGGTCGACGGCGAGGGCGAGGCGTCCGACTTCACCATCGTCGGTACCACCGAGACCAACGTGCTCGAGCACAAGATCTCCAACGAGTCTCCGGTCGGCCGCGCCATCATCGGTCACGCCGAGGGCGAGAGCGTCGAGGTCGTGCTCGCCTCTGGCAAGAAGCGCGTCTACACCATCGCCAAGATTTCGCGCTAGGGCTCACCCGTTACCTATTGAGCTCTAGCGCTCACTCCGCTCCCTGGTGCCTCATGGCGCCAGGGGGCGGTTTTCGTTTGGAACATGGGGCGGCGCGCTCGTTGGGCGATCGCCGCATCGATGAACAGCCGGGCCCCAGGGCCCGGCATTACGAGAGGAGTCATAAAGATGGCCGAGAACCTCGAGGTCACCGAGGCCGCCAACACCCTGAACGACGAGCGCGCCCGTCGTCTCGCCGACCGCGCCGCGCTCTACGAGGCCGGCAAGAACCCCTATCCGGAGCACTCGAGCGTAACCGATCACGCCGCCGACCTGCTCGTGCGCTACGAGGGCCTGGCCAACGAGGAGTCCGCGAGCGAGACCGTCACCGTGGGCGGCCGCGTGGTCGCCAAGCGCGGTCAGGGCAAGATCATGTTCCTGGTCCTGCGCGACCCCTCCGCCGACATCCAGCTCTTCTGCCGCGTGAACGACGTGGAGGAGGAGTCGTGGGCCACGCTCAAGAAGCTTGACCTGGGCGACATCATCCAGGCCACCGGCGTGGTCACCCGCACCAAGCGCGGCGAGCTCTCCGTTGCCCCGCGCGAGCTCAAGCTGCTCTCCAAGGCCGTCCGTCCGCTGCCCGAGAAGTTCCACGGCCTCTCCGACAAGGAGACCCGCTACCGCCAGCGCTATGTCGACCTCATTGTGAACGAGGACGTGCGCGAGACGTTCCGCAAGCGCTCCGCCATCATCTCCACCTTCCGCCGCTACATGGAGGACGACGGCTACATGGAGGTCGAGACCCCCATCCTGCAGTCCATCCAGGGCGGCGCCACCGCCAAGCCGTTCATCACGCACTTCAACGCGCTCAACCAGGAGAACTACCTGCGCATCGCCACCGAGCTGCACTTGAAGCGCCTGCTGGTGGGCGGCTATGAGCGCGTGTTCGAGATCGGCCGCATCTTCCGCAACGAGGGCATGGACCTCACCCACAACCCCGAGTTCACCACCATGGAGGCTTACCGCGCCTATTCTGACCTCGAGGGCATGAAGGAGCTCGCCGAGGGCGTCATCAAGGCCGCCGCGACCGCCGTGGGCCTCGAGGGCGCTATCGAGTACCAGGGCCAGAAGATCGACCTCTTCTCGCCGTGGGCCAGCCGCTCCATGACCGAGATCGTCTCCGACGTGCTCGGCCGCGAGGTCACGCTCGACACGCCCGTCGAGGAGCTGTTCGCCGCGTGCGCCGAGCGAGGCATCGAGACCAAGCCCGAGTGGACCGCCGGCAAGCTCATCGCCGAGATCTACGACGAGCTGGGCGAGGACACCATTGTGAACCCCACGTTCGTGTGCGATTACCCGGTCGAGGTCTCGCCGCTCGCCAAGCGCAACGAGGAGGACCCGCGCCTCACGCACCGCTTTGAGCTCGTGATCGCCGGCCACGAGTACGCCAACGCATTCTCCGAGCTGAACGACCCGGTCGACCAGGCCGAGCGCTTCGCTGCGCAGATGGCCGAGAAGGCCGGTGGCGACGACGAGGCCATGGAGTACGACGAGGACTACGTGCGCGCGCTCGAGTACGGCATGCCCCCCGCGGGTGGCATCGGCATCGGCATCGACCGCGTGGTCATGCTGCTCACCAACTCCACCTCCATCCGCGACGTCCTGCTGTTCCCGCACATGAAGCCCGAGAAGGGCTCCAAGAGCGGTGCCGCCGCCGCGAAGGCCGCTCAGGACGCCGAGGCCGCCGGCGCCGCGAGCCCGTTCGTCGCGCCCGCCAAGCCCACGCTCGACTACTCCAAGGTCGTCGTCGAGCCGCTGTTCGAGGACTTCGTGGATTTCGACACCTTTGCCAAGAGCGATTTCCGCGCGGTCAAGGTCAAGGACTGCGTGGCCGTGCCCAAGTCCAAGAAGCTCCTGAACTTCACCCTGGACGACGGCACCGGCACCGATCGCACCATCCTCTCCGGCATCCACGATTACTACGAGCCGGAGGACCTGGTGGGCAAGACGCTCATCGCCATCACCAACCTGCCCCCGCGCAAGATGATGGGCATCCCCAGCTGCGGCATGATCATCTCCGCCGTGCACGCAGAGGCCGAGGGCGACGAGACGCCCGAGCGCCTGAACGTGCTGATCGTGGACGATTCAATCCCGGCAGGCGCCAAGCTCTACTAGGGCACCTCAATTTAGGGACCACCTCAATTTAGGGACAGTCCCTAATTTGAGGTTTTGCGAGTCATCCTGGCCATCGCTTCGATCTAGCGCCTTCGGGTTCAAACGTCGGGCGCCGCGCGCAAGGCGTGCGCCCTCCTCTTTCACCCGAATCCGGGGCACCTGGGAATCTTTAATCCCAGGTGCCCCGATTTTCTATTTGCCTCAAATTAGGGACAGTCCCTAATTTGAGGTTTCGGGAACCTTTGATTCATGTACCTTGAGTTGTATTGGACATGCGCCTTAATCGGGCGTTCAAGCGGGGATCAAGCGGGGGCACGCCACTTTAACGTGAGCGCCCTCGCTTGAACGTCAATCTCGGGCACCTGGGAAACCCCGGCTTGTAGAATTGATTCGCCTGAGGGCTCTTTACTGTGAGATGAGCTCGATGGCGCGTTCGGGCGTGATGCATGCCTCGGGGAAGCGTTGCAGCAACAAGCCATCACGAGTGACGATGTAGTCGGCTTTTGCTGATTCGCTCGATGCGAGAATCAGGTTGTCCTCATAGTCTTTAAATTTGGAGCGAAGGCTGCGCGCCAGGGTGCATTCAAATAGCCCGAGCGGAGATGGCGTGGCCAACTCGAGCATACTTTCAATGCATGCCCATGCTACGGGCTCGTAGGACGTCTCCGGTTTTCCCTCGAGCGCATCTTGCCGTTTGAAGCGTCTTGGAAGCAAGTAGAACACGTCTTTGATCGTGGTTGGGCATGCGAGTAGGGAAACGTCGTTCTTGATGGCGCATTCCAAGAGGCGCGTGCTGGCTCCTCGGTCCAGTTCATTGTTTAAGAAATAATCAACCCATACGTTGGTATCGATGACCAGGCTCATCGGCTTTCCGGATACACGCATCGGGCCTCCATTTCCTCAAGCATGTCGTCGTACATGACGTCTCGAAGCTCATGGGGCGTCTTCCCTGCAAGAAGATTGTTGTCTGGGCCCATATACCCGCATTGCCTGGCGGTTTTGATTGCTAGGCCCGCGCCATCATGGATGAGCGAAAGCTTCCTTTGCCGGATTGCGTCCATGCCGCTTGCCTCGGGTTCCTTCATAAACGGGGGCACATCCTGGTGGTCGCACAGATATGTCCAAAGTGCCCGAACCGCCTGGCTGGGGCTATAACCGCATTGACTCAAGATCGCGTCGCCCCCGGTTTTTATCGACCGCTCGAGGCGCGTGTTCATCTGAACAGCCGCTTCCATGTCTTCTCCAATCGCTATACGTATAGCAAAGTATAGCAAGCGTAGGGAGGCATAGCGGTCGTCATTCGCCGAACGGTGAGCGACGCGTAAACGTTATCACCTCACCACCTCAAATTAGGGACAGTCCCTAATTTGAGATGTGACGGCGGCTATGTGTGCCCAGGCTGATGACCCTACGCGTCAGGCACAACAGAGCCATGGCACCTGATGACACTCCACCCGCCGAGGACGAGGATGCGTCCGTCGAGCTGGAGTGGTTTTGGCGCCGCAACTCTGGGAATATATAACCCGTATGACTACCGTCCGCATCAAACGCTTCGAGGAGGCACCATGGACTACAAGATCACCGGCTACGAACCCGCCAAGCTGTTCCATTACTTTGAGGAGATCAGCGCCATCCCGCGCGGATCGGGCAACGAGAAGGGCATCAGCGACTACCTGGTGGCGTTCGCCAAGGACCACGGTCTGTGGGTCTACCAGGACGACGTGTACAACGTGATCATCAAGAAGGCGGCCTCCGCCGGTGCCGAGGCCGCGCCTGCGGTCATGCTGCAGGGCCACATCGACATGGTGTGCGACAAGCTCGGCAGCGTTGAGCACGATTTTGAGAAGGACGGCATCGATTTGGTGGTCAAGGACGGCATCCTGACCGCCAACGGCACCACCCTGGGCGCCGACAACGGCATCGCCGTGGCGCTCATGCTCACCGTGCTCGATGACGATTCGCTCGTGCACCCCGCGCTCGAGTGCGTCTTCACCACCGATGAGGAGTCCGGCTTGGTCGGTGCCGAGACCCTCGACAAGTCCCAGATCGACGCCCGCATCATGATCAACCTCGATTCCGAGGAGGAGGGCGTTGCCACGGTGAGTTGCGCCGGCGGCGTCGTCGTCACGTACAGCCGCCCCATCGTGCGCGAGCACAAGGCGGGCTCGCTGCTCACGCTCGAGATCTCCGGCCTGCTGGGCGGTCACTCCGGTTCCGATATCCACCTGGAGCGCGGCAACGGCAACATCATCATGGCGCGCATCGTCGAGCGCCTCATGCTCGCAGGCGACCCCGCTCTCGTGAGCTTTAACGGCGGCACCAAGGACAACGCCATCAACCGCGAGTGCAAGGCCGAGCTCGTGTATGCCGATCACGCCGCCGCCGAGGCGGGCGCCGCGATCGCGCAGGGCATCATCGCGGCCGTGAGTTCCGAGCTCGAGGTGTTCGACCCCGGTTTTGCCTGCAGCGTCGAGATCGCCGACAACGCCGAGGTCGAGGCCATCGACCCCGACACCGCGCTCGCCTTCGTGCGCGCCATTCGCCTGGCCCCCAACGGCGTGATGCGTCGCAACATCGCCACCGATGGCTCCGTCGAGGTCTCCTCCAACATCGGCGTGGTCGCCACCTCCGCCGATGAGGCAAAGATTCTGCTGTCGCCCCGTTCCTCCATCACGTCCCTGCAGGAGGAGTTCAAGGACCGCCTGCAGACGCTCGCCGACATCCTGGGCTTTGACGCCGCATTCGAGTACGAGTATCCGGGCTGGAGCTACGTTGAGCACTCCGCGGTGCGCGACGTGTTCTGCGAGAGCTATCGCGAGCTGTTCGGCACTGAGCTCAAGATCGAGTCCATCCACGCCGGCCTTGAGTGCGGTCTCTTTACCGAGGCACTTCCCGGTCTGGACGCCATCGCCGTCGGCCCGACGCTCTCCGACGTGCACACGCCCGACGAGAGCATGGAGCTCGCGTCCTCCGAGCGCTTCTACACGTTGCTCGTCGACGTCCTCAAGCGCCTCGCCGCGTAATGCCCCAATTGGGGATAGGTGCACATTGAGCCGTCTTCCCTAGGGATGCGAAAGGCCCGCAGCGATACCGTTCGCTGCGGGCCTTTACATATGGGTGACAAGGTCATCGCGGCAGTTGTTGTGCTCCTTGCGGTCGTATCGCTCTACCTGCACTTCTCGGGAATATCACCCATCGTGTAGCGTTTATTATCTTTGCGGGTCGTGCGATCGCGTGCGGCCCGCATTCCTCGTGCGTGGAACGTGACGCTCTCGTTGCCAAATGCGACGTATCTGCCCGAATCGGTTATCATGGTGCGCCATTGGGTACACGCTTTTCGATAGCACGAACTCGAGCATAGACGAGGTAGACGCATGTTAGACCGATTCACCGACCGCGCGCGCAAGGTCATGTCTCTTGCCAAGGAGGAGGCAAAGGCCCTCAAGACCTCCAAGGTGGGCACCGAGCATTTGCTGCTCGCGCTCGCCAAGGAGCAGGAGGGCATTGCCGCTGAGGCCCTCCGTGATTTGGAGATTACCTACGATGACATCTTGAAGCAGCTCGGGGATATTCGCGCGGCGGCTCCCGCGGAGGCCGAGCCGGAGGACGCCAAGCTCGCGTTCACACCGCTCGTGGTGTCCGTTATGGAGAAGAGCTTCCGCCTGGCGCGCGAGAACAACCAGACCTATGTTTCCACGGAGCACCTGCTGCTCGCCATTGTGAGCGAGGGCGACGGCGTCGCGATGGACATCTTGCGCCGTTTGGGCGTTTCCGCCGCGAGTGTGCGCACCGCTGTGGAAAAGCTCACGTCAAACGACCAAGGCAAACAGCGCCCCCTTGCCGGAGCCGGATCCGGTCGCCCTGGTGCGGGGCTGCCGTTTTTTGGCGGAGGTGCGCAGGGGCAGGTGGGCGGTAAGACCGAAAGCACGCTCAAGCAGTTCGGCACGAATCTCACAGAAGAGGCCCGCGCCGGCAAGCTCGACCCGGTCATCGGCCGCGAAAAGGAGATTTCCCGTATGATGGAGATCTTGTCCCGCCGAACCAAAAACAACCCGCTTATCCTGGGCGATCCGGGTGTGGGTAAGACCGCGATTGTCGAGGGGTTGGCACAGGAGATCGCGGCGGGCAACGTGCCCGAGAATCTCATGAACCAGAACGTCTGGACGCTCGACCTGCCCGGGCTCGTCGCCGGCGCCAAGTACCGCGGTGAGTTCGAGGAGCGCCTCAAGAACGTGATCGCCGAGGCCACCGAGGCCGACGACATCATCTTGTTCATCGACGAGATGCACACCCTCATCGGCGCCGGCTCGGCCGAGGGCTCCATCGACGCGAGCTCCATGCTCAAGCCGGTGCTCGCCCGTGGTGCCTTCCAAATCATCGGTGCCACCACGGCCGAGGAGTTCCGCAAGTACCTTGCCAAGGATCCTGCTTTCGAGCGCCGTTTCCAGGCGATTGATGTGGATGAGCCGAGCGTCGAGGACACGGTGGCGATTCTCGCCAAACTCGCCCCCAAATACGAAGAGCATCATCATGTTCGGTACACGACCGCGGCGCTCGAGGCCGCCGCGAACCTGTCTAACCGCTACGTCCAAGACCGCTTCCTGCCCGATAAGGCGATTGACCTCATGGACGAGGCCGGTGCGCGTGCTCGCATTGCCCGCAACAAGGCCCCTGAGGCGGTTCGCGAGGCGGAGGCGCGCGTGGCCGAGCTCAAGGCCGGTATGGAGGAGGCGACCGCTGCCGACGACATGAACAAGGCTGCTGAGCTCAAGGAGGGGATGCAGTCTGCCGAAATCGCCTTGGGCGAGGCCCGCGCCGCCTGGACCGCGGAGCTCGACGCGAGCCCCATCGTCATCGATGTGCCGCAAATCGCCGATATCGTGTCCGTGACGTCGGGCGTTCCCGTCTCGTCTCTTACCGAGGACGAAAGCCGCCGCCTGCTCGCCTGCGAGAGCGCCCTCAAGACGCGCATCATCGGCCAGGACGAGGCCGTCGCCGCTGTGGCCAAGGCCATTCGCCGCAGCCGCAGCCCGCTCAAGGATCCGCGTCGTCCGGGCGGTTCGTTCATCTTCCTGGGCCCCACGGGTACGGGAAAGACCGAGCTCGCCAAGACGCTCGCCGAGTACCTGTTCGGCAGCAAGGACGCGCTCATCAGCTTCGATATGTCCGAGTTCGGCAGCCAGTACGAGGTCTCCAAGCTCATCGGTTCGCCTCCCGGCTATGTGGGCCACGAGGAGGGCGGCCAACTCACCAAGGCAGTCCGCCGCAACCCGTACTCGGTCGTCCTGTTCGACGAGATCGAGAAGGCGCACCCGGACATCTTCAACATCCTGCTGCAGGTGCTCGACGAGGGCCGTCTCACGGACAGCCAGGGCAAGACCGTGGACTTTCGCAACACGGTGGTCATCATGACGAGCAACGTGGGCGCACGTGAGATCGCGCAGGACGCGAGCGTGGGCTTTGGCACCACGGGCGAGTCTGGCCTCACCGCAAACGAGATCAAGAGCCGTGCGATGGGCGAGCTCAAGCGCCTGTTTCGCCCCGAGTTCATCAACCGCGTGGACGACATCGTGGTGTTCCAGAAGCTCCAGGGCGAGAGCCTTACGAGGATCGCGGAACTGCTCGTGGACGACCTGCGTCAGCGTCTCATCGCCAACGGCATGAACATCGTGCTCACCGATGATGCGCTCGCAAAGATCGTGCGCGAGGGCACGGACGTCTCCAACGGCGCGCGCCCCCTGCGTCGCGCCATCCAGAAGCTCATCGAGGACCCGCTGTCCGAGGAGCTGCTGGCGGGCGAGTGGAACGCGGGTGACACCGTGCTCTGCGATGTGGCCGACGAGCAGTTCGTTTTCAGTCACACGACGGGCGAGATCCCAGCGCCGCGTATGACGGGTGAGCTAGGGGCGGGCTTCGACGCCCCCGCGCCGCGCCGCGCCATCGCCGCACCTCGCACCACGAACAGCGCAGGTGGCCTCACCAGCGTCGGCGCGGGCGCGCAGTAAACGCAAGGATGCGATTTGGACCCGTGTGCCAAGGGGGAGCGTGCCCCAAAGGCGCACGGGTCCAGTTTTTCGCGCTGAGTAGCTTTTCTGCAAATCCTTCGGACACTGCGCGATTCATGCGACAATGGGAGAAGCGTGTAATCGAGGAGGTACGCCCATGGAGCAGAAGAGCACAGAAGATCGCATGAAGGAGGCCGTACGCCTCACTGCGCCCGGTCAGCCGATGCGCACCGCCCTCGACATGATCATCGCGGGGCACATCGGAGCCCTCATTTGTGTGGGCGACACCGACGCCGTACTCGCCTCGGGCAACGATGGGTTCCCGCTCAACATCTCCTTCACGAGCAACCGTCTGTTCGAGCTTTCCAAGATGGATGGTGCCATCGTCATCGATGGTGGGCTCAACAAGATCCTGCGCGCCAACTTTCACCTCAATCCCGATCCGTCGCTCGCCACGAGTGAGACGGGCATGCGTCATCGCACTGCCGCACGCATGAGCGTGCTCACCAACGCTACGGTCATCTCGGTCTCCGAGCGCCGCGGCGTGGTGAATGTGTACGTTGACGGCCGTTCCTACCAGATTCAGCCCGTCACCGAGATCATGAGCTCGGTTAACCAGCTCGTATCCACGCTCCAGACCACGCGCTCCTCGCTCGACCGTGCGCTGCTCCGCTTGACAGCCCTCGAGCTGGACGACTACGTCACCCTTGCTGACATAACGAGCATCTTCTCCAGCTTTGAGATCATGGAGCAAGCGAAGGTCGAGCTCCAAAGCTGCATCACCAAGCTCGGCAACCAGGGCAAGCTCGTGCAGATGCAGCTCGAGCAACTCGCCGGCGCCAGCATGGAGACCGAATACAACCTGATGATCCGCGACTATGCCGCCGATGCTTCCGAAGAGAACAGCGAGCGCATTAGGGCGATGTTCTCCGACATGTCGGCTCAGGACCTGACGAGCCCCAGCAAGGTTGCCGCCGCCCTTGGCTTTGAGGACCTCGACGAGGATTCCGTTATGTCGCCGCTGGGGCTGCGTACGCTTTCCCGTGTCTCGGTTGTGCGCGACGGCGTGGCGGAGCGCATCGTGGACGAGTACGGCTCGCTGCAGGACCTCATGGACGACATCAAGAACGATCCCGACCGGCTGGGAAGCTTTGGTGTGAACAACCCTGCCATTCTCGCGGACTCGCTCGAGCGCATGCATGGCGGAAAGCGCGAACCGTAACACAATACCTTGGACGAGGCGGCGCGGCTTTGCGCCGCTTTGCATGTAGGGGGATGCATGGATACAAATACGCGCGCCCGCGGCTGCGCCATCATCGTCGCCGGTGGGTCCGGCACGCGGTTTGGAAATCCGGGCGGCAAGCTGTTGATTGATGTGGCGGGAAAGCCGCTGATCACCTGGACGCTCGAGGCGTTCGATGCCGCAAGCCGGGTCGAGCGCATCGTCGTGGTATGCCCACCCGAGAAGACGGACAAGATGCATCGGGCGGCCGTCGCGCCGTTCGCATTCGCGACGCCCATCGCATTCGCGCCCTCTGGCGCTGAGCGGCAAGATTCCACGCGTAACGGTTTGGACTCCGTTCCCGCAGACTGCGATATCGTTTTGGTGCACGATGCCGCCCGCCCGCTGATCCTCCCGGAGACGATCGATGCGGCGATCGGCGCGCTGGTATCCGCCGATCAAGCCCCAGCATTCGGCGACTCGGGTGGGAACGTTTCTGGCAAACGCGAGCTTGGAGCAGACTACGCACTCCATGGTGATGCGCCCAGTCCGACTAGGTGCGAGGACGCATCGACTGCCTCAATATCTGCTCCCAACGACCTTCATGCACTCGATGGCGTCGTGTGCGGCCAGCCTGCGGTGGATACCCTCAAGGTCATCGATGCAGGAGGGTGTTTTGTGAAGACGCCTCCCCGAGCCAAATTTTGGACGGTCCAGACCCCGCAGGTGTTCTGGGTCGATTCCCTGCGCCGCGCGTATGAGTGGGCCGATCGCACGGGCTTTGTGGGTACTGATGATTCGTCCTTGGTCGAGGGCATGGGCGGTCGCGTGCGCGGCTTCGACGCCCCACGCGACAACCTCAAGGTGACGCTACCCGAGGACCTCGCCCCAGTGGAGGCCGCCCTGCACGCCCGGATTCAAGGCTGACCTTCGTGATGCAGGTGCTTCCTTAGCGTTGAGTGCCGCATTCGGGGACGCATCTTGAGGTTTTTCGTACTGGATTTCGATTCCTTCGAGTAGAGCTTCTGTTTCCAAGACAAAAGCGCAACTTGGCGTTGTTTGAAAACGCGGTCTATTCGGACTTTTCCGAAAACGATACGAAAAAGTTCGAGAAGATGTCCGAGAAGGTGCCCAGTGGCCAGTCAATTCCGCGCTACGGGGCGAAAAGAGCGTTGCAGGGTATATGCTTAGCCCGTGCACACAGTTGGAACAGGGGGTCGCATGGCATCGAATCTGCGCATTGGGCATGGATATGACGTGCATCGGTTGGTTGAGGGCCGCCGCTGCATTATCGGCGGTGTGGATATCCCGCACAGCAAGGGACTGCTCGGGCACAGCGATGCCGACGTGCTTGCCCACGCCCTGGCTGACGCCATCTTGGGAGCCTGCCGTGGAGGGGACATTGGTAAGCTATTCCCAGATACCGACCCGGCGTACGAGGGTGCGGACTCTTTGACGCTACTTTCCAAGGTGATGGAGCACGCCCGCGGCTTGGGCTACGAGTTCGTGGACGCCGATTGCACCATCGCCTGTCAGGAGCCCAAAATCGGCCCGCATCGCGAGGCCATGCGAGAAAACCTCGCCCACGCCATCGGCTGTCCCGTGGAGAACATCGGCGTCAAAGCCACGACTACCGAAAAGCTCGGCTGGGAGGGCGAAGGCGAAGGCATAGGCGCCTGGTCCGTCTGCCTCCTCGAGCGATGTAGCTAAGCGGGCCGTTCCGGGACCACCCTCCTGATTTTTCGAGTGAGCGCTTTTCCAACGTTTCAGCGCCTCAAACGTTGGAAAAGCGCTCACTCGAAGCATTCGTAACGAGGAGGATGCCCCGCTTCTGCAAGACGCTCCGCTCATATAGACTATTCAGCAACGATAACGATGTGGCCGAGGCGGGCCATATGGCCCGCCGCGAGTTCCGCACGAGCCGAAGGGTCCAGTGGACCCTTCGCGCGAGCAGGACTGCCCGAGCGCCGGATTATATGGCCCGCCTCGGCCCCAACGGGAGATACCTATGAAGATCTACAACAGCGCCACACACAAAAAAGAAGAGTTCCGCCCCATCGAGGAGGGCAAGGTCCGCATGTACGTGTGCGGCCCCACCGTCTACGACAACATCCACATCGGCAACGCCCGTACGTTCATCAGCTTCGATGTGATCCGCCGCTGGCTCATCGCGAGCGGCTACGAGGTCACCTTCGCCCAGAACCTCACGGACGTCGACGATAAGATCATCAACCGCGCCAACGAGCAGGGTCGCACGGCCGAGGAGGTCGCGACCGAGTTCTCGAACAAGTTCATCGGCGTCATGCGCGCCGCCAACGTGCTCGACCCCGATGTGCGCCCCCGCGCCACCAAGGAGATCGGCGCCATGATCGGCATGATCAAGACGCTTATCGACGGTGGGCACGCCTACGCGGCGGACAACGGCGACGTGTACTTCGCCGTGCGCAGTGACCCCTCCTACGGCGAGGTCTCCGGCCGCAACATCGATGACCTCATGGTGGGTGCACGCATCGAGGAGAACGAGGACAAGCGCGACCCGCTCGACTTCGCCCTGTGGAAGGCCGCCAAGCCCGGCGAGCCATCTTGGAAGAGCCCGTGGGGCGAGGGCCGTCCCGGCTGGCACACCGAGTGCGCCGCCATGGTCCACCGCTACCTGGGCACCCCCATCGACATCCACGGCGGCGGCTCCGACCTGGCGTTCCCGCATCACGAGAACGAGTGCGCCCAGGCCACCTGCGCCTGGCACGAGGGCTTTGCCAACACGTGGATGCACACGGGCATGCTGCTCGTTGATGGTGAAAAGATGAGCAAGAGCCTCGGCAACTTCTTCACGCTCGCCGAGGTGCTCGAGAAACACTCCGCCGCCGCCCTGCGCCTGCTCATGCTGCAGACCCACTACCGCAGCCCGCTCGACTTTTCCTGGGAGCGCCTCGAGGGCGCCGAGAACTCGCTCGCGCGCATCGCCGGCACCTGCCGCAACCTCAAGTGGGCAGCCGACCATGTGGAAGGCGAGCCGAGCGTCGAGCTCACCGACGCGCTGACCGCTGTCATGGAAAAGGCCGCCGCGGACTACGAGGCCTGCATGGACGACGATTTCAACACCGCAGGCGCCGTCGCGGCGTACTTCCAGCTCGTGACCGAGGCCAACAAGTACCTTGAGCAGGCCGCCGGCGCCGTGGACGAGGGGGCGGCTCGCGCGTGCGCCGCCGTCATCGCCTGCGCCCTTGCACAGCTGGGCGTCGAGCTGCCCGTGATCGAGGAGCCGCTGCCGGTCGGGTTGCTGGGTGTCGCCGCGGGCCTCACGGGCTATACGGGCGACAGCGTCGACGAGGCCGCCGAGAAGATCCTCGAGGCCCGCGCCGCCGCCCGCGCCGCGAAGGATTGGGACACCGCTGACGCCATCCGTGACCAGCTGCGCGACATGGGCCTGGCCATCGAAGACACCGCCGCCGGCTCCCGCATCACACCTCAGAATGGGGACAGGCACTAACTTGAGGTGGCGATTCGCCTCAGATGAGGGACAAGCACCAATTTGAGGTTTGAGGCGCCCTTTGGGCATGTTGCACCGCATCCGCGTCTTTCCGGGTGCGGTGCTTTTGTGTCCGCCCTCTGCGCGCGGATGTTTCAATTGCCGCATGGGGGCGGTTCAATGTGACAATGGGGTTGAGCGAAACACAGGGAAAGGAGCCGCGGTGGCGGAGAAAAAACGTATGAAGCAGCGCAACGGGACTTCTGGCGACGCAGCGCGCCGGGGCACCGAGCGCTCCGGAGCCACGCGCGGCATGCAGTCTCGCGGGGCGACGTCCGCGGGGCGACCAGCCCATTCCGGTCAGAAGAGCCGGACTGGTCAGCGCGGAGCAGCCGCGAGGCGGCAGGGCAATGAGGGTCAGGCTCAGAACCGGGGTGGTTCCCGCAGCCATGCCGCTTACGCCCGCGACGCCCAGGCGCCTGCCTCTCCGCGCCGTGACGTCCATGCCGCCGAGGGCAACTATATTGAGGGGCGCCGTGCTGCCTTCGAGGCGCTGCGCACCGGCTTTCCCATCAAGCGCGCCCTCATCGCACAGGGCGTTGAGAACGACCCCGCCGTGCGCGACCTGCTCGCCGGTTTGGGCGAGGCGGGCGTGAGCGTCAAGAGCGTCGCTCGCGCCCAGCTCGATGCCATTTCCAGCCACGGTGCCCATCAGGGCATCGTTCTGGAGGTCGGCAAATTTCCCTATGCGGACCTGGCGGACATCATCGCCGCCGCCGGTCCCGCCGACCGCCCCGCCCTGGTGGTCGTGCTCGACCACGTGACGGACGCCGGCAACTTCGGCGCCATCGTGCGCTCTGCGGAAGTCGTGGGCGCGGCGGGCGTCGTCATTCCCAACAAGCGCTCCGCCGAGGTCACGGTTGCCACGTACAAGACGTCCGCGGGTGCGGTCATGCACTTGCCCATCGCGCAGGTCGCCAACATCGCCCGCGCGCTCGAGGACCTCAAGTCCGCCGGTTTTTGGGTGGGCGGTGCCACCGAGCATGCCGAGGGCATGTGCTGGGACGCCCCCTTTGAGGGCCGCGTGGCGCTCGTCATGGGCTCTGAGGGCGATGGCATCTCGCGTCTCGTGCTCGACACGTGTGATTTCACCACCAAATTGCCGCAGCGCGGGGCAACCGAGAGCCTCAACGTCGCGCAGGCGGCAACGGCCCTCTGCTTTGAGTGGTTGCGCCGTAACCACACGGCGCTCGATCGGGTGGGTGAGTAGGCCGTGACCAAGAAGAACCGTGCCAAATCCAAGGCCAAGCGCTTCGGCGAGGGCTCAGCAAAGCCCATGGTTGATGCCAGCACGTACGGCGTCGGCAACGCGTTTGCGGGGCTTACGCCCACTCCGACGCCCGTTCCGCCGCGCGGGGCCCGCTCGGGGAAAAAGGAGCTGCTTGTTGTAGACGGTTACAACGTGATCCACGCCACGCCCAAATACGAGCAGCTCATGTTCGACCGCGGCGACCATCCGTACTCCAGCGACGTGTACGAGCGCGCTCGCATGGCGCTCATCGGTGACGTCGCGGCGTTTGCAGGGCGGCAATACGAGGCGGTGGTCGTGTTCGATGCGGCCGGCAACGTCTCGCCCGATCGGCCGAACCTGCCGCAGGGCGGCGTGCGCGTGGAGTTTTCTCCCACGGGCGTCACGGCAGATACCGTTATTCAAGACCTGTGCACCAAAGCGCGCGAGGAGGGGAGGGCCTGCTCCGTCGTCACGAGCGATGCGATGATCCAGGCCACGGTCATGGGGCATGGCGTCACGCGCATCTCCGCTCGCATGCTGGTCGAGGAGATCGGCGATATGCAACGCGACTTCGAACGTGCGCGCGAGGAGAACGTCGATATCAAGCTCACGCTTGGCAGCAGGTTGAGCCCCGAGTCGCTCGCCAAGCTCAAATCCTTGCGCGGGCGCTAGACCTCGGCTATCCTAAACAGGCTTTGCGCGCGTGCGCCCAAAGTGCCAGCGTGGCTCAACGGTAGAGCAACTGATTTGTAATCAGTGGGTTGCGGGTTCGATTCCTGTCGCTGGCTCCATAGAGCTTGAAGGCCCGGTTCTCTTGGCGGATCCGGGCTTTTTGCTGTCGAACGCCAGGAATCGAACCCGGATACGGGTGCGAAGCTGAGGAAACGCGGATGCGTTTTCCAGCGTAGCGCGCAAGGGGCGAAGCCCCGCAGCGGATGGAGCGAGCGAAAGCTCGCGGCGATTCCTGTCGCTGGCTCCATAGAGGATGAAGGCCCGGTTCCCCTGCGGATCCGGGCTTTTTGCTGCCGAACGCCAGGAATCGAACCCGGATACGGGTGCGAAGCTGAGGAAACGGACCAGAAGGGCAGTGAGGAACGGCGCTCAAAAGGGACGCCCGAGAAAGGTTCTCCCGGCCGTCCCCAGAGCGATACTTCGGCCTTCTAAAGTACATCCTCGCCAAATGCCAGGAGGCTGAGAAAACTCACGCTCATCACAGGTCGAACACATCCGCAATATAGGCATTGACCAGCAAAGAGATACGCCCGGACGCGTGTATATAAAACCTTTTGTTGACACGATGCGCAGACACGTTTTACTATTCATTCGCTCGAACACGAGACGCCACGAAATACGAGGCGATTGTGGGCGAGTTTGACAGACTGGGGATGTGGCACAGCGGCAACTGCGGCGGACTGTAAATCCGCTCCCTCTGGGTTCATAGGTTCGAGTCCTATCATCCCCACCAGTCAGGCCTGTATAGCTCAGTCGGTAGAGCACTTCGTTGGTAACGAAGAGGTCACCAGTTCAAGTCTGGTTGCAGGCTCCATCTCTGGCGGTGTAGCTCAGTTGGTCAGAGCGCACGGTTCATACCCGTGTTGTCACTGGTTCGAATCCAGTCACCGCTACCAGGTAACTAGGGCGGCTTCCAAGGAAACGAGGGGGCCGCTTAGGGTTAAGTAGGGCATTGCCCCATCCGGGGGCTACCTAAGAAGGAGGGCTTCATGGCCAAGGAAAAGTTTGAGCGCACTAAGCCGCATGTTAACATCGGCACCATCGGTCACGTCGACCACGGCAAGACGACCCTGACCGCCGCCATCACCAAGGTTCTCTCCGAGACCGATGGCTGCAAGGCCGACTTCACCGCCTTCGAGAACATCGACAAGGCCCCCGAGGAGCGCGAGCGCGGCATTACGATCTCCGTCTCCCACGTCGAGTACGAGACCGCTAACCGTCACTACGCTCACGTTGACTGCCCCGGCCACGCCGACTACGTCAAGAACATGATCTCCGGTGCTGCCCAGATGGACGGCGCTATCCTCGTTATCGCCGCTACCGACGGCCCGATGGCTCAGACCCGTGAGCACATCCTGCTCGCCCGTCAGGTCGGCGTGCCCTACATCGTCGTGTTCCTGAACAAGTGCGACATGGTCGACGACGAGGAGCTCATTGACCTCGTCGAGATGGAGACCCGTGACCTCCTCTCCGAGTACGAGTTCCCGGGAGACGATCTGCCGATCATCCGCGGCTCCGCCCTTGGCGCTCTCAACGGCGAGGAGAAGTGGATGGACGCCATCCGCGAGCTCATGGCTGCCGTTGACGAGTACATCCCGACGCCTGAGCGCGACAACGAGAAGCCCTTCCTGATGGCTGTTGAGGACGTCATGACCATCTCCGGCCGTGGTACCGTTGCTACCGGTCGTGTCGAGCGCGGCGAGCTCAAGCTCAACGAGCCCGTCGAGATCGTTGGCATCAAGGATACCCAGAACACCGTCGTTACTGGTATCGAGATGTTCCGTAAGTCCATGGACTTCTGCGAGGCTGGCGACAACGTCG